>OCAS01000248.1_pt1 | contig 53616 bp, 48 predicted proteins | sample 1550751 | NCBI WGS metagenome assembly OCAS01 (sample SAMEA2580301, study PRJEB22360) | human gut metagenome | biome: human gut; feature: human-associated habitat; material: faeces | place: Denmark | collected 2008/2010
GGCTGTCCGCCGCCGCCGACACAGCCGCCGGGGCAGGCCATGACTTCTACGAAGTCATAAGATACATCGCCGCGCCGGATAGCCTCGAGGAGTTTTCTGGTGTTGCCGAGGCCACTGACAATGGCGGTGCGGACTGTAGTTCCGTTAAAGTCGAGGATTGCTTCTGTGAGTGCATACTCCTCATTGACAGTACGGATGTCGTTAAAGAAATCCGGGTCCGGATTTTTGGCGGACAGAGCATGGTAAGCGGTACGAAGTGCTGCTTCCATGACGCCGCCGGTAGCGCCAAAGATGACGCCGGCACCGGTCCACTCCTGCATGAGGCTGTCTGGCTTGCGGTCAGTCAGCACTTCCGGCCGGAGGTGGGTTTCACGCAGCATGCGGGTGAACTCTCGTGTGGTCAGTACGATGTCCACGTCCTTACCTGCGTATTCTTTATAGTAGAAATCCATGTTTGCCTCTGCTTTTTTTGCAACACAGGGCATAACGGATACGGTCACAATGTTTTCAGGATCCACGCCGATGGACTGCGCAAAGTAAGTCTTCATAACCGCGCCAAACATCTGCTGCGGAGATTTCGCGGTAGAAAGCTGCGGCACCATTTCCGGAAACTGGGTTTTAACAAAACGCAGCCAGCCCGGGCAGCAGGAGGTGAACATCGGCCAGTTGTTTAAGGAACCGTTCTGGAACCGTTCCAGGAACTCCGTTGCCTCCTCCATGATGGTTAAGTCTGCGGAGAAGGAGGTATCGAACACATAGTCCGCTCCCATGCGCTTCCAGGCATCCAGGATCTTGCCTACGGTAGCGTCCTCGCGCTTCATGCCCATGGCCTCGCCCCATGCGGCACGCACGGCCGGAGCAATCTGAACCACAACGATTTTCTTTTCATCTGCAATGGCATCCCATACCTTCTCGGTATCATCCCGCTCACGCAGGGCGCCGACCGGGCAGTGGGTGATGCACTGGCCGCAGAGAACACAGTCCGCATCGGTGATTTTGCGGTTGCCTTTGACATTGACGGTGGTCCTGGAACCGGTGCTGGTCACATCCCAGATGCCAAGTCCCTGCACCTTGTCGCAGACCTGGATACAGCGCATGCACTTGATGCACTTTTCGGTATCGCGGATCAGTGGAAAGTTCTTGTCCCACGGTGCATGCTCCACGCGCTCTTTGAAGGGCAGATCGATGATGTTTAAGTCGTTGGAAAGAGTCTGCAGGGTACAGTTGCCGCTGCGGACGCAGGTCGCGCACTTAAAGTCGTGCTGGGAAAGAATCAGCTGCACATTCTGCTTTCTTGCGACGCGGACCTTTGGACTGTTGGTCAGGATCTCCAGACCTTCCTGTACCTTGTTGTTACAGGAGGTTACAAGCTTCTCCTTGCCGACTACTTCCACAAGGCAGACACGGCAGGCCGCAATTTCGTTGATATCTTTTAAGTAGCAGAGCTTCGGAATGTCGATTCCTGCCAGGGCTGCCGCTTCCATAATGGTGGTTCCCTCTGGAACCGAGATTTCGTTATGATCAATCTTTAAATTTACCATCTGTTCTCACGACCTCCTTTGAAGATTCCATAGCCGAAGTGGTCGCAGCCGAGGCATCGGCTGGCTTCCTGTCTGGCCTCTGCTTCCGTCATGCAGTTTTCCACGCCCTCGAAATCGCAGACGCGCTCGCAGGCCTCGCGCTCGGTCAGGTTGACACGGCCGCACGGGATGCGGTCACGCAGGTCAGGCTCCGGAAGCACAACATCGCAGCCGATGGTGTGGCGGAAGCCAAGGTATTCATCAATGTTTGCCGCAACAACTTTTGCTGCCGCAATGGCTTTGATAACGGATGCCGGTCCGGATGCGCAGTCACCGCCGGCAAATACGCCAGGCATATTGTCAAAACCACCGTAACGCTCGGTCTGAATCTTGCCGCGGTTAACCGGAAGACCGGCCTCCTCGAAGTGCTGGAACTCGATATCCTGTCCGATGGCCACGATCAGGGTCTGGCACGGAATGAAGATATCCGGCTCGCCGGTGGCACGCACGCTGGCTCTGCCGCCCTTGATTTTACTGATCATCTGCGGGGTGACATAGACACCGCGTACATGGTTGTTTTCATCTACATCAATTCTGGCCGGAGCCATCAGGGTTTTCACTTCAATGCCCTCGGCAACCGCGCCCTCAATCTCGCCCGGCAGCGCAGTCATATCGGCTACACGGCGGCGGTAGAGGATGGACACCTTCTTTGCGCCGAGACGTCTTGCGGTGCGGACCGCATCCATGGAAACGTTTCCGCCGCCAATGACAGCAACCTCCTGACCGGTCAGATCCGGATTTAAGTTCTTCCCTACATCACGCAGGAAGCGGACAGCGGAGATGACGCCTTCAGCGGATTCTCCCTCAATGCCGAGCTTTTTATCGGTGCTCGCGCCGATGGTAATGAGCACGGCATCGTATTCCTTGCGGAGCTCCTGAATGGTAATGTCAGTGCCGATGCGTTTGCCGTATTCCACCTTCACGCCGGTTTCCAGAATGGCGTCAATATCGTCATCGAGACGGTCTTTCGGAAGACGGTAATTCGGAATACCGTAGCGGAGCATGCCGCCCAGCTTCGGAAGCATCTCGAAAACCGTGGTTTGATGGCCCATGAGCTGTAAATAGTAAGCGGCGCTTAAGCCTCCCGGGCCTCCGCCGATGATGGCAATCTTCTTGCCGGTGGAAGCGGCGCAGGCTGGCGGTGGAACCTTGCCGGCATAGTCGGCAGCAAAGCGTTTTAAACCGCGGATATTGACTGCGTCATCAATGATGTTTCTTCGGCAGCGGGCCTCGCATGGGTGTTCACAGATGAAGCCGCAAGTGGTCGGGAACGGGTTGTCCTTGCGGATTAAGCGGATAGCGTCGGCATAGCGGCCTTCCCGCACCAGGGAAACGTAGCCCGGGATGTCCACGTGAGCCGGACACAGGGAAACACACGGAACCGGCTGGCTGTAGTTACAGGTGCAGCGGCCCTGGTGAACGTGCTCCTCATAATCTTCATAGCATTCTTTCAGGCTGCGGTATACGGCATGAGCTGCCTCATAACCAATTGCGCAGTCAGCACCATTCATAATGGTCTGCGCCAGCTCTTCCATCAGCGTTAAGGTATCCATGGTGGCTTCACCGTTCATAACATCGGTGAGCAGGTTCTTTAACTGCCACAGGCCGACGCGGCACGGTACGCATTTGCCGCAGGTGTGGGTGTGACACATTTCCACGAATGCTCTGGTCATGTCTACCGGGCAGAGACCTGGCGGGCTGGACTCGATTCTCCGCTCCAGGTCTTTGTACAGCTCTTCGATCATAAGCTGCGCCTGGTTGGGACTGGTAATCTCCAAACGACTCATATCTGATTTACCTCTCTTTTTGTTTGGCAACTATGGATGGGATAGTTACAATTTTGTTCATTTTGATTATGTTTCTCATTAGCGATTAATCCCCAGTATACAGAATGACGAGGAAAAAGGCAAGAGAAATCTAACAAAAATTTAGATTTTCTAAAACTTTGTTAGAAATAAAACAAAGGAGGCTGCACTCAGAAAGAAACCTCTCTCTATGCAACCCCCTTTGTCTGGGTTCAAGTATACAATAGAAGCATGGTTTTATGCAAGCCATGCTTCTGAAAGTGAATGTTTTTCTCAAAAAACAATCATTTCTTAAAATACGACAACCAGCAGCATCTTAAACTGCTCCTGACCATACACAGCATGCGGATGCTTGGCCGGCATAACGATGGACTCGCCTTCATGCAGCTCGTAAGCTTTGCCGTCGATGGTGATGCGGCCGACGCCGTCCAGGCAGGTAACGAAGGCATCACCGCCAGACTCGTGGGTGCTGATTTCCTCGTCCTTGTCGAAGGCGAAGAGGGTAACGCTTAACGCGTCATTCTGGGCAAGGGTCTTGCTGACTACCTGGCCTTTCTGGTAAGCAACTTCCTCTTTTAAGGTGAGAACCTCGGATTTGCTGATATTCTTAATAAAGCTCATGATGGAACCTCCTTGGTGTTTAAAATCTGCTTTTATTATAAACAGAAATGGAAAGAAAATCCGTTGTCTGGACAACAATTCAGTTTTTTAACAGCTTCGGATCCATCCGGCGGATGTAGGGCTCCAGGGTAAAGCGGTCTACCAGCGCGGTGGTGGTTCCCTGGCGGGTGGTACTGAGTCCAGCCGCGTATGTGGCAATTTTAGCTGCGGAGATCAGGTCATAGTCATACAGCAGGTAGGAAACCAGGGTGGCAATGAAGGCGTCACCGGCTCCGGAGCTGTCAACAGAAATCACATCAATAGCCGGAAGGGAACAGGAAAAATCATCGGTGCAAATGTAGCAGCCTTTGGCACCCTGAGTGACAATGACGATCTGAATGCCTTGGGAGAGAAGGTATCTGGCTTTCTCTTCCATGGATTCTTTGCCCGGGCAGATTTCATTTAACTCCTCCAGGTTCGGAACGATGATGTCGGTCAGCTTCAGGAGTCTGGTGGGAAGAAATGAGCAGGCACTGGGCTTGAGTACTGTGGTGACACCATGCTTTCTGGCCAGTTCCGCAGCCTTCATGATGGCATCCAGCGGAATCTCTGTCTGGATCATGCAGTAGCTGGCATTGGTAAAGAGCCGTTCGCTGTTTGCGATATCTTCCGCTGTGGTGGAGTTATTGGCACCGGACATGATGGAAATCATGGAATCACCGTCTTCCTGTACAAAAATGTAGGCCTGTCCGGTTTTCTGTCCCTTGCTGCGCCGGATTCCAAAGGTGTCAACCTGATAGCCTTTGGCATATTCGTATAAGAGATCCGCATCCGCATCATCCCCAACGCATCCGATGGCACAGACATTGTGACCGAGCTTGGCGGCTCCGATGGCTTCATTGATACATTTTCCGCCAGGATGAACAGCGGATGTGGGCGCGGTTACGGTTTTGCCGGTGTGGGGCAGTTCCTTGAAATTCATGTAGTTATCGATATTGATACTGCCAAGGGAAATGATTTTCTTCAGCCTGGAGTTGTATGGGATATCGATGGATAACGTGTTGGCCAGCTCCAGCGGAAAATCCGGTGAGAGGGTTCCATCCTTTTTCTCAATGGTCTGGATCAGGCGGAGGGTCAGGTAGCGGCTGAATTCAAAATGCGGGATGGTCAGCGTAGAAATCGGCGGGTAATCCTGGATCAGGCGCTCTGTGTCTTTCAGGGAAACCAGGGAAAGATCATAAGGGATGGAATAGTGCAGGGTGCTGACGGCCTGAAACAGCCGCACGGCCGTTGCGTAATGGGAGACAACAATGCCGCTGAACAGATGGTTGGCCATTTTGCTGATGGGAAGTCCGTCTTCAATGGAAAAAACAAACTGGTCTTTCAGGGAAATATTGTGCTCCAGCAGGCACTGACGGTAGCCCTGGAAAAATCCGGAGGTTCGGTTTCCCTTGCTGAGCAGGCAGGCAATCTCTGTGTGTCTGGCCTGGATCAGCGCTTCCGTTGCCAGGTATCCCATTTTCTGGTAGTCCAGATTTATGGCATCCGGTGTGTCTGCGTTTGTCAGGAAAAAAGGAATGCCGGCCCGCCGGATGTATTCGGCGGCCTCCAGGCTTTCCGGTGATACCGGCTCCCACAGGATGCCATCTACATGCAGATTGATCAGGGCCATGATATTTTTCACTTCCTGTTCCGGGGAAAGCGCGCTTTCATGAAAAATAACCGAGTATCCCTCCTCGCGCGCCGCACCCAGAATACCGCTGGTGGAAAGGGTATATTCCGAGGTGTTCCGGAAGATCACGCCGATGCACAGGCTTTTGACAGAAGCAGAGGTGATGACGGACGCGTAGGGCTTGTAGTGATATTCCTTTGCAATCTTCAGAACATGTTCCCGGGTTTCCGCACTGATGCTGCTGTCTTTGTTGTTCATGATCTTGGAAACAGTGGAAGCGGAAACACCAGCAAGCTTTGCAATTTCGTTAATTGTCATAATGAAAAATACCTCAAAATTCTAAAAAGTAAAAGATTGTGAATTTATTGTACAATAAAACCGGGAAAAAGCAAAGAAAATTATAGGTTTTGAATAAATGATATTGACACGAAAAAGAAGATGTGGTATGTTATGGATAACGAAAACGATTTCCGAAACAATTTTCCTGTCAGATAGCACTAACAAAATGACCGAAGAAAAATAAGGACTGTGAAAAGTGGATATAAATGGACCGCAAACCATTTAAAATTTTTCAGTGAAGTCGTGCAAACGAAAGGAGAGGGAACTATTATGATGAAAAAAACAGTGTCATTGCTTATGGCGGCAACGCTTGCAGTAGGTATGCTTGCAGGCTGCGGCGGACAGAAGAGCGCAGAGACTTCTGCCAGTGCGGCAGGAGCTTCCGAACCGGCAGCCGTTGAGGAACCGGAAAAGAACGAAAGCACAAACTACAAAAAAGAAATCCGTATCGGTACGCTGGCTGACCTGACTGTGAAAAACCGCTATGCAGGCACCGCAACCGTGACCACACAGACCTGTAACTCTACTTTTAATGGCCTGGTAAGCGTCGGAACAGATGGGGAAGCTGCTCCGGAGCTGGCTACAGAGTGGAGCAGCAACGACGATTCCACGGAATGGACCTTTAAGCTTCGTGAGGGCGTTAAGTTCCATGACGGCAGCGACTTCACCGCAGAGGATGTCAAGTTCACCTGGGAATACGCATCCACCACAGAGAATGACGGCATCACACAGCCGATCACCGGTGTCAGCATGGTAGACGAGGTCGTAGTAGACGATCCGTACACCGTAACCTTCAAGCTGAACACAAGCTCTGCTGACTGGCTGTACTACGCAGCACAGGATATCATCTGCAAGAACGCCATTGAGACCAAGGGCTTTGAAGAGGGCAGCGCCATCGGTACCGGCCCATACTACTTTGACAATCTGGAATCCGGTGTTTCATGGACCATCCGCCGTTTTGAAGATTACTGGGGTGAGAAACCAGTGACCGAGGCTATCACCTTCGTAGTTATCACAGACGCAAGCGCAAGAGCACTGGCACTTCAGTCCGGTGACATTGACGCAATGTACGACGGCAACCCGTCTGATATCGTAAACATGATGAACGACGGCAATTACAACGTATACAAGGCAGACAACATTCAGGTTGTATATGCCGGCTTCAACGCTCTGACCGAGAACGGCTCCAATAAGATCGTCCGTCAGGCAGTAGCTATGGCAGTAAACCGTGACGATATTGTAAACGCATGCTATGAGAACGGAAACTGCGGCGTGGCAGCAGAAAACTTCATCAGTACCGTAGCAGCGGGCTATGCACCGGTAGAGGCTTACCAGTATGATCCGGAAGGCGCAAAGAAACTCTTGGAAGACAACGGACTTTCCGGTCTTACCTTAAAGCTTTACACCTTCGCAAAATACATCCCGGTAGCAGAGGTTATGCAGGCAAACCTGGCACAGGCCGGCATCAACCTGGAGATTACCGAGTATGCACAGACCGGCTTCACCAAGGCTATCAAAGAGGATAACAAATACGATCTGGCAATCAACTGTACTTCCCAGTACGGCGGCATCATGACCGTTATGGTTGAGTACCTGATGACCAACGCAGCAAGATCCTTCATGAACTACTCCAACCCGGAGTTTGATGCAAAGCTGACTGACGCATTAGCAAGCCCGAACTACGAAGAAATGCTTACAAAGTATGCAGACCTTCAGCAGTATGTTGCAGAAGAAGTACCGGGCGTGCCGATCTGCATGGCGAACCTGTTCTGCATCGGAACCAAGAACTTCTACGGTGTAAACCTGAACGCTCAGGCAGTCGATGTAGATTTCACCAACTGCTATGTAATCGAATAACGAAGACACATTTGACAGAATGAATAACAGGGCTGTCGCTGGAATCACAGCGGTGGCCCTGTGCTATAAGAGGAGCTGACTATGTTAAAATATGTTTTAAAACGTATTGTGATGATTATTCCTGTAGTTCTGGCGGTTTCATTCATTGTATTTTTCATCATGGATTTTGTCCCGTCAGACCCGGCGGTTACGGTGCTTGGAGACGGTGCTACAGAACAGCAGATTGAGTATTACCGTGAAACCCATGGCTTAAACGATCCGCTTCCGGTCCGCTATGTCCGTTACATGGCCGGAATCGCGAAAGGTGATCTTGGCACCAGCTACGCCCAGAACCGTCCGGTATGGGATATCTTCTTTGAAAAATTCCCAAATACCTTTAAGCTGGCCATCGCGTCGGTTATCGTTACAGTACTCTTGTCCATTCCGCTTGGTATTCTGGCGGCGGTAAAGAACAATACCTGGATCGATACCATATGTTCGACACTGTCCTTTGTGGGACTGGCCATGCCGAACTTCTGGCTTGGCCTGCTGCTCATCATCCTGTTTTCCGTAAACCTGCACTGGCTGCCTTCCACCGGAGCGGTCGGATTTAAGAGCCTGATCCTTCCGGCCATTACCTGCGGTACCGGCAACATGGCGGCGCTGACCCGTATCACCCGTTCCTCCATGCTGGATGTACTTCGCCAGGACTACCTGAGAACGGCCCGGGCCAAAGGCCAGAGTGAGGGAATGATCATTACCCATCACGCGTTCAAGAATGCCCAGATCCCGGTGGTAACCCAGGTCGGCATCCAGATGTCTACCCTGCTTGGCGGAGCAGTCCTTACTGAGAGAGTATTCGCATGGCCGGGCGTGGGAGCGTTCCTGGTAGACTCCATTCAGAAGAGTGACTTTGAGGTGGTAACCGGTTTCGTTATCATGCTGGCTATTTTTGTATCCATTATCCTGCTGATCGTTGATGTAGTTTACGCATTTCTGGATCCCAGAATCAAAGCGCAGTATTCTAAAGGTTGAGGTGGCTTATGAGCAGTTCAAAAGAAAAATCAAGTGTAAAACAGAACCGGATGCTGGAGGTGTGGAAGCAGTTCAGACGCAACAGGGGTGCGATGATTGGCCTGGTTGTGCTGATCTTCCTGATCCTGATTGCGGTTTTTGCAGATGTAATATGGGATTATGATACGGATATCACTGCCATGCAGGTCGGTGACCGGTTATTGAAGCCGTGTCTGGCTCATCCGTTTGGAACCGATAACTATGGCCGGGATATGCTGGCGAGAATCGGATACGGAACCAGATATTCCCTGGCTATTGGTTTTGCCTCTGTATTTATGGGAAGTGCGGTAGGTGTTCCTCTGGGGGCATTAGCCGGTTATATCGGCGGAAAATTCGATACCATTCTGATGAGATTTATTGATACCTTTACCATCATTCCAAGCCTTCTGATGACCATCATCCTGGTATCGGTACTCGGAACCAACCTGTTCAACCTGATGCTGGCTCTCTCCATCAGTACGATGCCGGTCATGACACGTATTACCAGAGCTTCTGTTATGGTAACCAGGAATAACGACTATGTGGAATCAGCCCGTGCGATCGGTGCACCTGTCCATGTCATTCTGCTACAGCATGTTCTGCCGAACTGTTTCTCTCCGATTCTGGTGCAGGCCACGCTGAGAGTGGGAACCTCCATTATCTCCGCAGCAGGACTCAGCTACATTGGACTGGGCGTGCCGCTTCCGACTCCGGAGTGGGGCGCACTGTTAAGCGCATCCAAGTCATTCATCATCAATGCGCAGCATATGTGCCTGTTTCCGGGTCTGGCAATTATGATCACAGTTATGGTAATTAACCTGGTAGGCGACGGTCTGAGAGATGCACTGGACCCGAAATTGAAACGATAAGGCGGGGTGAAAAGAATGTTTGGCAGAAAGAGAAAAGGCGATAGCGGACTCGACAAAATACGTGAAACTACAGATCTGGCGGTTGACGTGGAGAATCTGGTTGTAAAATATGTTACCTCCGAAGAGACTGTGGAGGCGGTCAACTCCATTGATCTGAAACTGAAACGAAAAAGAACCCTGGGACTGGTAGGTGAGACCGGCGCCGGCAAAACGACAGCCATGCTGGCTCTGATGAATATGGTTCCCTCCCCTCCTGGCGTGATCACAGAGGGCTCCATCAAAGTAAACGGACTGGATATGCGTAAGCTTACTCCGGCACAGCTTCAGGCCGTGCGCGGAAGTGAGATCGCCATGATCTTCCAGGATCCCATGACTTCCTTAAATCCAGTTCTTACCGTAGGCGACCAGATTGCGGAAAGTATCTCTCTCCACCGCAATCTTTCCAAGGTCGAGGTAAAGCAGGAGGTAGGAAAGCTGCTTGCGAAGGTAGGCATTGACCCAAGACGGGCATCGGAGTATCCGCATCAGTTTTCCGGCGGTATGCGCCAGAGAGTAGACATTGCGATTGCTCTGGCCTGCAACCCGACTGTGCTGATTGCTGATGAGCCGACTTCCGCACTGGATGTTACCATTCAGGCCCAGATCCTGCAGATGATGCGCCAGTTAAAGGAAGAAAACGATACCTCCATGATCCTGATCACCCATGACCTTGGCGTTGTGGCAGAGATGTGCGATGATGTGGCAGTTATGTATGCCGGACATATTGTGGAATACGGTACGCTGGAAGAGGTATTCAACCATACAAAGCATCCGTATACAGAGGGCTTGTTTGTATCATTGCCGAATATTCACAAACGTGTGGAAAAGCTGCATCCGATCCAGGGCCTGATGCCGGATCCGTCCAATCTGCCGAAGGGCTGCGCGTTTGCGGAACGGTGTCCATACGCGACAGACGCGTGCTGGGAAAAAGCGCCGGAAACCTTTACGTTTTCCGAGACACACAGAGTTGCGTGCAGCGCATACAGAAATCCTGAGTTCAGAATTAGGAGGAACGGGTAATGGCAGATAATATTCTTGAAGTACGAAATCTGAAGAAATACTTTACAACCCACAAGGGAAACGTTCATGCGGTAGATAATGTCAGCTTTACCCTGGAACGGGGAAAAACACTGGGAATCGTGGGCGAGTCCGGCTGTGGAAAATCTACCACGGGCAGAACGATTTTACGGCTGATCGAGCCGACTTCCGGTGAGGTGTATTTTGAGGGAAAGGACATCAGTAAGCTCTCTAATAAAGAAATGACAAAGCTGCGTAAAGATATGCAGATCATTTTCCAGGATCCCTTCTCTTCCCTGGATCCCCGCATGACCGTCAGCCAGCTGATTGCAGAGCCTCTGAAGTATCATCCGATCCTGAAAGCAAAGAATAAAAAGGAACTTGAAAAAGAGACGGAAGAAACTGTTCTGGAGCTGATGCGGACGGTAGGACTGGCCGAGCGTCTTTACAACGCATATCCTCATGAGCTGGACGGCGGACGCAGACAGAGAATCGGAATTGCGAGAGCCCTTGCGCTGCAGCCAAAGCTGATTGTATGCGATGAGCCGGTATCCGCGCTGGATGTGTCTATTCAGGCGCAGATCTTAAACCTGCTGCAGGATCTTCAGAAGGAGCGCGGACTGACCTATATTTTCATTACCCATAACCTGTCTGTAGTAAATCATATCGCGGACGAAATCGCGGTTATGTATCTGGGAAGTGTTGTGGAGAAAGCACCGGTGGAGGAGCTGTTCGAGAATCCGCTCCATCCCTACACGAAAGCGCTGCTGTCAGTTATTCCGATCCCGGAAATTCACGAGGTGAAAAAGGAACTGGCCATTCAGGGCGAGGTGGTATCCCCAATCAATCTTCCGGATGAATGCCGGTTTTATAAGAGATGTCCGGTCCGCTGCGATGCCTGCAGACAGGGAGTACCGGCACTGCGGGAGGTAAGTCCGGGTCATTTTGTAGCCTGTGCGAAATGTCAGCAGGCTCCTGCGGGACAGTGCTGAAAACAGAATCGTATGAGGCAGGAGGTAGATGCATGAGATTTGTCAATTTTGGTTCTTTGAACATTGACTATACATTTGGGGTTGATAAGATTGTCTGCGCAGGTCAGACTATCTCATCAGTCTCCGAACAGAGATTTCCGGGAGGAAAGGGACTGAATCAGAGCCTGGCAGCGGCTCGGGCCGGCTGCGAGCTGTATCACGCAGGTTTGATCGGTGATGACGGCGGTTTCTTAAAAGAACTGCTGCAGGAGGCCGATGTGGACTGCCGGTTTTTGAAAGAGGTATCAGGCGGAACCGGAAAAGCGTTTATTCAGGTAGAGGCATCCGGCCAGAACTGTATTGTCCTGAGCGGAGGAGCCAATCAGAAGAACACGGAGGCATACTGCGACGAAGTATTAAATTATTTTGGCAGGGGTGACTATCTGCTTCTTCAGAATGAGGTAAACTGCCTGAGCTATCTGATTGATAAGGCTTATGAGAAGGGTATGAAAATTGTCCTGAATCCGTCTCCGATGGATGAAAAAATCCTGGCCTGTGACCTGAGCAAGATCTCTGTATTCATTATGAATGAGGATGAGGGCAGCCGCATTTCCGGGGAAACAACACCGGAAAAGATTCTGGATAAAATGGAAACACTGTATCCGGAGGCGGAGGTAGTACTGACCCTGGGAGAAAAGGGCTGTGCTTACTCTTACAAAAAACAGCGGATTTATCAGAAGAGCTATCCGGTGTCCGCAGTGGATACAACAGGAGCAGGTGATACGTTTACCGGATATTACCTTGCGTGCAGCCTGGAAAATATGAATATCAGGGACTGCCTGGAATATGCTTCCCGGGCCGCGGCCATTGCAGTGACCCGAAAGGGAGCAGCCTCCGCAATTCCGTGGAGACAGGAAGTGGAAGCTTTTAAAGAAAAAGCGGCAGTCTGAAGCAGGACAGAGAGGACAGACACATGGATGAGAAATTAAGAAGGGAACGGCTGACGGTTCCCACGGGGAAAATCCGTCTGGTGATCGATACGGACGCAAAGAATGAGGTGGATGACCAGTTCGCAATTGCCTGGGCGCTACGCTCGCCGGAGCGTTTTCAGGTTGAGGCGGTTTACGCAGCTCCGTTTTCCCATACTGTTTTCCGGCATAATATCGGAGATCTGGATTTTGCGGTTCAGGAGGATCCGGCGGAAGGAATGGAGCAAAGTTACCAGGAAATCCGGAAGATCTTTCAGCTACTGGATGAGAATCCGGACGGAAGAGTATTCCGCGGAGCGACCGGCTATCTGAATGAAAAGCGGGACCCAGTTATGAGTGATGCAGTGCGCGACCTGATTGAGCGCGGTATGAGCAGTGATGAGCCGCTTTATGTGGCATCGATCGGGGCCTGCACCAATGTGGCTTCCGCGCTTCTGGCAGAGCCGCGTCTGGCGGACCACATTGTTGTGATCTGGCTTGGCGGTCAGCCGCTGTATTTTGACCATGGCTATGAGTTCAATATGGGCCAGGAAATTCGCGGGGCACAGCATCTGTTCAACTGCGGAGTTCCCCTTGTGTGGGTACCCTGCATGAATGTGGCTTCCCTGCTGACCTTTTCCGATGATGAGGCCCGGTGCAAGCTAAACGGAAAGAGCCGGATCGGCACATATCTGACGGACATTGTGCTGGATCAGTTTACCAATCTGGAAAAGGCGGTTAACCGCGGGAAGATGCACCGCACGCTTCAGCTAAAGGGCCGGGAAGACCAGCCGGAAGAATATTTTGCCGGATTTGAGACAAAGCATGTGGCGTGGTCCAGAACCATCTGGGATATTTCCACCATTGCGTTTCTGAAGAATCCGGGATGGATCCAGTCCACGCGCGTGCCCTCGCCGGTTCTCGGTGATGACTGTCGCTGGGTAAAGAATGCGGATATGACCGGCCGTCACGAAATAAGAGTGGCAAATTACTGTCAGAGAGATCTGATTTTCGGAGATCTTGTGTCCTGTTTGGATCATGACTGATAAAAGTACCGGGAACGGTTTCTTTTGCCTTGGTTGACGCAGGCTTTCCTTTGTACTAAAATAGAATAAAATTTAACAACATATTTCAGGAGCACAAACTGGTGGATAAGAAATAGCTTGCAATTGAAAAACACAAAGAGTGGAAAGGTAAGATCGAGGTCATCTCCCGTGCGAAGGTGACAACTCCGGAGGAACTTTCCATCGCCTATACTCCGGGTGTTGCAGAGCCGTGCCTGCTGATCGCGGAGGATGAGTCTCTGGCGTACGATTACACCAGCAAGGGCAACCTGGTAGCTGTTATCACGGACGGAACCGCGGTTCTGGGACTTGGAGATATTGGGCCGTCTGCAGGAATGCCGGTTATGGAGGGAAAATGTGCTCTGTTTAAAGAGTTTGCAGGCGTAGACGCGTTCCCGCTGTGCGTAGATTCCAAGGATGTGGATACCATCGTCAATACCATTGCGCTGATCTCCAAGAGCTTCGGCGGCATCAACCTGGAGGACATTGCGGCTCCGAGATGTTTTGAGATCGAGAAAAAACTGAAAGAGCGCTGTGATATCCCGGTATTCCACGATGACCAGCACGGTACCGCCATCGTAGTTGGCGCGGCACTCCTGAACGCGGTAAAGGTGACCGGCAAGAAGATGGGCGAACTGAGAGTCGTCATCAACGGCGCAGGTGCTGCAGGCGTGGCAATCGGCAAGCAGCTCATTGCCATGGGATTCGGAAACATCATTATGTGCGATATCAACGGCATCATCTGCGAAGGTGATGAGAACTTAAACTCCGGCCAGGAGGAAATCTCTCACATCAGCAACTTAAACAAAGAACACGGAAAACTGGCAGACGCGTTAAAGGGAGCAGACATCTTTGTCGGTGTTTCCAGACCGCATCTGGTTACCAAAGAGATGGTAGCCACCATGAACAACGGTATCGTATTCGCCATGGCAAATCCGGTTCCGGAGATCATGCCAGATGAGGCAAAGGCAGGCGGCGCAGCAGTGGTTGGAACCGGCCGTTCTGATTATCCGAACCAGATCAACAACATACTGGTATTCCCGGGACTTTTCAAAGGTGTCCTTGCTGTGCGGGCAAAAGATATCACTGAGAACATGAAGATCGCGGCGGCTCATGCCATCGCAGCAGTCATTCCGGAAGAAGAACTGACCCCAGAGTATGTCATCCCGTCCTCTTTTGACAAGCGCGTAGCTCTGGCTGTAGCAAATGCAGTGGCAAAAGCGGCAGTGGAGGAAGGTATCAACCGTGTGCCATATGAGGAGATCAAATAAAGGCATAAGAAAAATCTATAGGGCCATATAAAAAACTTATATTTAAGATAAGAAGAAAGTTATTTGACCTGAAAATCGTTAAAACCGTCACATTTTTTGGATGTGGCGGTTTTTTTGGTATAAATGTGCACCAAACTGGCAAGTATGACAATTTTTATCAGTTATTTTTGTTGAAATGTTCGATAAAAAAATGACAGAAATGTTTGTGATGTGCAAGATTCACCATTTTTTAACGAACCAACTATTCATAATGGACAAAATCAAAAAGTTTGGGTATAATAGTTTGTACATGCAAAATGCAAAGAGAGGTGGATATGGTGCATTATAAGAAAAGCGTATTCCGCAGCCTGGCTATGGTGACACAGCTTGGCTTTAGTGTGCTGACTCCGGTTCTTTTATGCGTTTACACAGGTTATCTGGTGGATTCCCATTTTGGGACGAAGCTTATGGTACCGATGCTGATTCTGGGTGTGCTGGCTGGCGGACGCTGCGGCTGGGTCATGGCGAAGAATACTCTGATGCAGGAGCAGAAAGAGGATGAGCGCTTACGACAGCAGCAGAGTGCCGGGCAGGCACGAAGCGGAATCAGCAAACCAAAACAGCCGAGCCGTATTTTTCATGAAGACAGCAAAGGAGGCAGGTAACGATGGAGTGGCTGAGTAAGTCAACAAAACGGCTGCTTGCTGAGATGTCAGCAGGAATCCTTTTTTACAATGTGATCCTGGTCATCCTTGCAGTCCTGCTTCTTCCGAAGGTTTCCTATCCGGTGGTTCCGGTCATTATGGGACTGGTGGTGGGAGCCGCAGGAGCCATTTGTATGCTGATTCATATGGCGGTTATGACCGAGCGGGTGCTGGACAGCGGAAGTGAGAGCTACGCCAACAAATTTACCGTAGCGCAGAGTATGCTGCGCAAGCTGGTATTTGTGGCGGTGCTTCTGATCTGCTGGAAAGTGCTTAAGATCGATCTTCTGGCAGCAGTGATCGGAGCCATGGGCATGAAAGCAGGCGCATACCTGCAGCCACTGGTTCACAGAATTTCCGGTGGAAAAGAACTGGAAGCTTCTGCGCAGGCAGATACTTCCGACAATGACCGGCCGGGGATATCATGAGAGAAAGGAGGAACCGTGAATGGGAATGCTGATTTCCAATGAGCCTGACTTTATGATACATGGGGTACTGAAGTATCAGTTATTTGGTCAGGACTTCTGGATCACAACGACGACCATAGGCATGTGGATCATCACAGCACTGATCCTGATTCTTGCGGTACTGGCGAACCGGACCCTCAAAAAGGCAACGGACCAGCCGGGAACGTTTCAGAATGTGCTGGAGATGGCCTATGAGGCACTGCAGGGCATGACGGCAGGTATTCTGGGAGGCAATGCAAGACGTTTCATCAACTACATCGGAACGATCTTCGTATTCATCCTCTTCTGTAACCTGAGCGGCCTGTTAGGACTTCGTGCTCCGACAGCCGACTATGGCGTTACTTTCCTGCTTGGTATGTTTACCTTCTTCATCGTAAACTACCAGGGCATCAAGAACAGGGGCGTAAGACATTTTACCAGCCTGTTCGAGCCGACCCCGATCTTGTTCCCGATCAACCTGATCGGTGAGATCGCCAACCCGATTTCCATTTCCCTGCGTCTGTTCGCAAACCTGCTGTCAGGCGTTATCATTATGGGATTATGGTACGGCATGATGCCGATCTTTACCAATATCGGTATTCCGGCGGCACTTCATGTTTACTGTGATGTATTCTCCGGTGCGATCCAGACATATGTATTCTGTATGCTGACCATGGTATACATCAACGACAAAATGGAATAAGCCAAGTCATGCTCAGATGAATAGGGCGCAGCCCGACACCGAGATGAAGCGAAGCGGAATCGAGGTGGGCATGACGTGAAACATCACATTCCAACAGGATTCAATTAATTTATATTTAGGAGGACTTAACTATGAATGGTATCTCAGGACAGGACTTTATCTTTGGTTGTTCCGCAATCGGCGCTGGTCTGGCAATGATCGCCGGTATCGGACCTGGTGTAGGACAGGGTATCGCAGCTGGTCACGGTGCTGCAGCAGTAGGCCGTAACCCGGGCGCAAAATCCGACATCACTTCCACCATGCTTCTTGGTCAGGCAGTAGCAGAGACCACCGGTCTGTACGGTCTGGTTGTAGCGATCATCCTGATGTTCGTTAAGCCGTTCGGCGCATAAGAAGAACGGACATTGCGCAGGCACGCGGCGGACAGCAGTGTTTTGCGGCGGAGCGCGCAATGAATTATAACGAAAGGAGGCGTAAGACTTGGACAGACTGATAGGATTTGATCCGCAGCTTCTGCATGACGCAGTGCTGACCGGTATCAACATCTTCATTTTATTCTTTGCATTGTCCTATCTGCTTTTCAATCCGGTGCGTGATGTGCTGGAAAAGAGAAAACAGAAGATTGCCGGCGAGCTGGCATCTGCTGCGGAAGACAAATCTTCAGCAGAGGCTATGAAGGCTGAGTACGAGGCAAAATTAAGAGACGTGAACAAAGAAGCTGAGAGCATTCTGGAGACTGCACGGCGTAAAGCCAAAGCCCGTGAGGAGGAAATGCTCGATGAAGCCAAGGCCGAAGCAGCCAGAATCATTGAGCGGGCAAACCGCGAAGTTGAGCTGGAGAAGAAGAAAGCTCTCGATGACATGAAGCAGGAGATCGTAGACATCGCCGCATTCATGGCAGAGAAGGTTGTTGGAAACTCCATCGATGTTAAGATTCAGGATGCTTTGATTGATGAGACTTTGAAGGAAATGGGTGAACATACATGGCAAAGCTAGTTTCAAAGGTGTACGGCGATGCATTGTTTGAGACAGCCATGGAAAAAGAGCTTGTGGATATCCTCTACGAGGAAACCTCTGCTCTGCTCCCCATTTTACAGGCCAACCCGGAGCTCTTTTCCGTTCTCGGAAACCCGCAGATCGTAAAAGAAGAGAAGGTTGCCTTATTACATCAGGTCTTTTCCGGAAAGATTGCGGAGGAGCTGATGGGCTTCTTGAGCATCATTGTTGAGAAAGACAGACAGAACGAGATAATCTCGATTCTGGAATATTTCATCCAGAGGGTGAAGGAATTCAAAAAGATCGGAGCTGCTTATGTGACCAGCGCAGTGGAGCTGGGCGCGGAGCAGAAGGCCGCTTTGGAAAAAAGACTGCTTGAGACCACCGGTTATGTGCAGTTTGAAATGCACTACGATGTGGACGCGTCCCTCCTCGGGGGCATGGTCATCCGCATCGGAGACCGCGTAGTGGACAGCAGCATCAAGACAAGGCTTTACGAGCTGAAGAAGGAGTTATCCGCGCTTCAGCTGGCATAATAAGTCGGAAAGGAACAGACAATGAATTTGAGACCAGAAGAAATCAGTTCGGTAATCAAAGAACAGATTGCAAAGTATTCTACCAAACTGGAAGTCTCTGATGTCGGCACCGTTATCACGGTTGCGGACGGTATCGCTCGAGTTCATGGACTGGAGAAAGCCATGCAGGGTGAGCTTCTGGAATTCCCGGGAGAGGTATACGGCATGGTCCAGAACCTGGAGGAAGACAACGTAGGTGTCGTTCTCTTAGGTGATACCAGGAACATCAGTGAGGGAGATATCGTTAAGACAACCGGCCGCGTGGTTGAGGTCCCGGTAGGCGATGCCATGACCGGACGAGTTGTCAACGCGTTAGGTATGCCGATTGACGGCAAGGGCCCGATCGAGACTGACAAATTCCGCCGTGTTGAGCGTGTTGCTCACGGCGTAATCGAAAGAAAATCTGTAGACACCCCGTTACAGACCGGTATCAAGGCAATTGACGCCATGATTCCGATTGGCCGCGGACAGCGAGAGCTGATCATCGGTGACCGTCAGACCGGTAAGACCGCCATCGCGATCGATACCATCATCAACCAGAAGGGTCAGGGCGTTCACTGTATCTACGTTGCAATCGGTCAGAAAGCATCTACCGTTGCCAACATTGTAAGAACCTTAGAGGAGTTCGGCGCTATGGACTACACCACCATCGTAGTTTCCACGGCATCCGACCTGGCTCCGTTACAGTACATCGCACCATATTCCGGATGTGCGATCGGTGAGGAGTGGATGGAAAACGGAGAGGACGTACTGGTAGTCTATGATGACTTGACCAAGCACGCTGCCGCTTACCGTACCCTGTCCCTTCTTCTGAAGAGACCGCCGGGACGTGAGGCTTATCCGGGCGACGTATTCTACCTGCACTCCAGACTGCTGGAGCGCGCATCCCGTCTGTCGGATGACTTAGGCGGCGGTTCCTTAACCGCTCTGCCGATCATCGAGACGCAGGCGGGCGATGTATCCGCATACATCCCGACCAACGTAATTTCCATTACCGATGGTCAGATCTACCTTGAGACTGAGATGTTCAACTCCGGCTTCCGTCCGGCTATCAACGCTGGTTTGTCCGTATCCCGAGTAGGCGGCGCGGCACAGATCAAGGCAATCAAGAAGATTGCAGCGCCGATCCGTGTGGAACTGGCACAGTACCGCGAGCTGGCAAGCTTCGCCCAGTTCGGCTCCGAGCTGGATGCAGCAACCACCGAGCAGCTGGCACAGGGCGAGCGCATCCGTGAAGTCTTAAAACAGCCTCAGTACCAGCCGATGCCGGTTGAGTACCAGGTAATCATCATTTACGCAGCAACCAGAAAGCATCTTCTTGATATTCCGGTTGCAGATGTGCTGGCATTTGAGAAAGACTTATTCAAATACATTGACAGCAAGTACCCGGAGATCCCGGCAGCAATCCGCGATACCAAGGTTCTGTCCGAGGAGAACGAGGCTCTGCTTGTAAAAGCGATCAAAGAGTGCAAAGAGCAGCGCTAGATAAGGCAGGTGAACGATCATGGCATCGATGAGAGATATTAAACGCAGAAAAGCAAGTATCCAGAGCACCGGCCAGATTACCAAAGCCATGAAGCTGGTTTCTACAGTCAAGCTGCAGAAATCCAGACAGAAAGCAGAAGGCTCCAAGCCTTATTTCGACTTGATGTATGAGACGATCTCTTCCATGCTGAAAAAGTCAGGAACCATCGACCACAAATACCTGCGGGCAGGCAATACGGATGGAAAGGCGGTCATTGCGATCACTTCCAACCGCGGCCTTGCCGGCGGCTACAACAACAACATTGTCAAGCTCATCGCAGGAAATGAGGCGCTGACTCCGGAGAAGACCCGGGTTTACGCCATTGGCCGCAAGGGCCGTGACGGACTGGCTAAGAAGGGCTATGAGATTGCCGAGGATTATTCCGAGGTTATCGACGAGCCAGCCTACCAGGATGCAGCAGATCTCACAAAAGAGCTGTTAGCCGCATTCGGCCGTGGAGAGATCGGTGAGATCTATCTTGCATACACTTCCTTTAAGAACACCGTAGTTCATATTCCGAAGCTCATCAAGCTCCTTCCGTTTACCATGGAAGAGAGCAGCGAGAGCGAGACTTTGAAAGCCGAAGCCCTCATGAACTACGAGCCGAGCGAAGAAGAAGTGCTGGATATGATCATCCCGAAATATATGAGCAGTCTGATCTTTGGTGCGCTGCAGGAAGCAGTTGCCAGTGAAAATGGCGCGCGTATGACCGCCATGGATTCGGCAACCAACAATGCAGAAGAAATGCTGGGCAAGTTAGAGCTGCAGTACAACCGTGCGCGTCAGGGTTCCATTACCCAGGAGCTTACGGAGATCATTGCAGGCGCAAATGCGATCAATTAATCCGTTTTGGCAGGGCCTGGTGCTCTGCTGAAGCGATCGCGCTCCAAGGAGTGCATTCGAGAAAGAATTATGAAGGAGAAGCAAGATGGCAGAACAAAATACTGGTAAGATCACACAGATCATCGGTGCGGTCATGGATATCAAGTTCTCCCAGGGCAAGATTCCGGAAATCAACGAGGCAATCCGAGTTCCGCTGGAAGACGGCGGCAGCCTGACCGTTGAGGTTGCGCAGGATCTTGGTGACGATACCGTAAGATGTATCGCAATGGGAACCACCGATGGTCTGAGACGTGGTATGGACGCCATTGCAACCGGCGCGCCGATTTCCGTACCGGTTGGTGAGAATACGCTGGGCCGTATTTTCAATGTACTGGGCGAGCCGATTGACAATAAAGAAAAGCCACAGGTGGAAGAATACCTTCCAATCCACAGAAAAGCTCCTACCTTCGAGGAACAGTCTACCCAGACTGAGATCCTTGAGACCGGTATCAAAGTCGTAGACCTGCTCTGCCCTTATCAGAAGGGTGGTAAAATCGGTCTGTTCGGCGGTGCCGGTGTAGGTAAGACCGTCCTGATCCAGGAGCTGATTCGTAACATCGCTACCGAGCACGGCGGATATTCCGTATTCACCGGTGTAGGTGAGCGTACCCGTGAGGGTAATGACCTTTACTACGAGATGACCGAGTCTGGCGTTATCAATAAGACTACCATGGTATTCGGTCAGATGAACGAGCCGCCGGGAGCACGTATGAGAGTCGGCCTGACAGGCCTTACTATGGCTGAGTACTTCCGTGATAAAGGTGGTAAGGATGTCCTGTTATTCATCGACAACATCTTCCGTTTCACCCAGGCAGGTTCCGAGGTATCCGCTCTGCTTGGACGTATGCCGTCCGCAGTAGGTTACCAGCCGACTCTGCAGACAGAGATGGGTGCTCTTCAGGAGCGTATCACCTCTACCAAGAACGGTTCCATCACTTCCGTACAGGCAGTTTATGTGCCGGCCGATGACTTAACCGACCCGGCTCCGGCAAACACCTTCGCACATCTGGATGCAACCACGGTATTAAGCCGTGCCATCGTAGAGCAGGGTATTTACCCGGCAGTAGACCCGCTGGAGTCCACCTCCCGTATCCTCGACCCGCGTGTTGTAGGTGAGGAGCACTACAAGGTAGCCCGCGGCGTGCAGGAGGTTCTGCAGAAGTACAAAGAGCTGCAGGATATCATTGCCATGTTAGGTATGGATGAGCTTTCCGAGGAAGATAAGCTGACTGTATCCCGCGCACGTAAGATCCAGAGATTCTTATCCCAGCCGTTCTTCGTGGCAGGACAGTTTACCGGTCTGGAAGGCCGTTACGTACCGCTGAGCGAGACCATTCAGGGCTTCAAGGAGATCCTGGAAGGCAAGCATGATGACATTCCGGAGCAGTATTTCCTGAATGCAGGTAATATCGATGACGTTCTTGCCCGTGTGAAATAGGGGGTACGTCTATGGCTGATGGAATGAAATTAAAGGTTGTCACCCCGACCGGCGGTTTCTACGACGGAGAAGTCTCCATGGTAGAGCTGACTACCACCGAGGGTGAGATCGGTGTATACCCGAACCACATTCCGCTGACTGCTGTAGTAGCGCCTGGCGTTCTCAAAATCCATGAGGACGGCGGCGAGAAGGAAGCAGCACTGCTGTCCGGATTCATCACCATTCTGCCGGAGCAGGTTACTGTTATGGCAGAGGTGGTTGAGTGGCCGGATGAGATCGACTTTAGCCGTGCAGAAGAGGCACGTTCCCGCGCGGAGCGCCGCCTTGCAAGTCATGAAGCTGATCTGGATGCAGCGCGTGCGGAAGCAGCGCTGAAGCGCGCAATGGTGCGTTTGAAATTGAAACACTAAAGATAAAAGTCCCACAGAAAGCAGTATGCATGTGCTGTTTCTGTGGGACTTTTCTTTGCCGGATTCTACACGGTTTTCTTACTCGTATAAAAATCCCGGCTTATTGTAGATCAGAGCCATGAACTCTACATCCTCATTGGAATTATTTTCAATGCTGTGGAACTGTCCGACTTCGATGATGCAGCAGTCGCCAGGGCCAACCTTGGTGACGGACTTGTCGTTGTCGATGAAGTCAGCCTGTCCCTTTAAAATGTAGTACGGCTCGGTGTCATGTACGTGCTGGTGCCAGCCTACGCTTGCGCCCGGAGGAAGTACCACCCTCGCGTACATTCTGCCGTGACCTAAAAACTCTTCTTTGGAAATGATGTGATGAACGTAAGCCGTGCCCTTGCCGCCGCCTAAGTGTTCCACCGCAACTGTGTTTTCTTTGCGAACCATAATTTCAGCCTCCTTAGTCTGTAATACCGTGACTGTTCAATATTTTCCAGGTCACGTGTTATCAAAAGTATATCCCAAATTGAAACAAAATGAAATATAAAATTATGGAATATTACAGCCGCAGCATCCGGTATCCGACTCCGATATGGGTCTGGATCTGCTGGGGCGCGCCCGGAGCGGATTCCAGTTTTTTGCGGAGCGTTGCCATAAAGACCCGGAGAGAGGCTACATCGCTTTTAAAACTGCTCCCCCATACATGCTCGGTGATATAGGTGTGGGTCAGAACCTTTCCCACGTTGCGGGCCATCAGGCACAGAAGCTTGTACTCGGTAGGGGTCAGGGCCAGCGGCTCCTCGTTTAAGCAGGCGCATCCGGCAGAAAAATCAATCTTCAGAGGGCCGTTGACAAACACGGAATCCTGGGCGGACATGGTTTCCTGCATGAAGCTTAAGCGGCGCTGGGTCACGCGCAGGCGAGCCAGAAGCTCATCAACGGAAAAGGGCTTGGTCAGGTAATCATCGGCGCCATTGTCCAGAGCTTCAATCTTGTCGGTATCTTCGCTGCGGGCGCTGATGACGATAATGGGGGTCATGCTCCAGGTGCGGATCTGCCGGATGATGTTGATGCCGTCAATATCCGGAAGTCCAAGATCCAGCAGAATGATATCCGGATTGTGGGAAGATGCCTCGATCAGCGCGGTATCTCCGTTTGCAGCGGTCAGAAAGCGGTAATCGTGCAGCTTTAAGGTGGTGGTGATCAGGTTGCGGACGGGCGCATCGTCTTCCACAACCAGAATCAGCGGTTTATTCATGGATTGCTACCTCCTCGCAGGGTAATGTAAAGGTAAAGATACAGCCGGATGGCGTGTTGTCAGATACGGAAATTTCTCCGCCATGGGCCCGGATGATGGAGCGGCATAAGCAGAGCCCGAGACCAAGGCTTCGGCGGCTGTCCGCAATGCGGTTTGCGCCGGTATAGCACATATCAAAGACAAACGGCTTTGCCTCATCCGGAATGCCCGGACCGTCATCCGTGACACGGATCCGCACGTTGGATTCCAGCTTATCCGTCAGAATCTGGATCCGGCTGCCTTTTTGTGTGTATTTGATGGCATTGTCCACAAGGTTGATGATGACCTGCACAATGAGCCGGGCATCCATGCGGGCAAGCAGAAAATCATCCGTGCTTTCTGCTGTAATGCTATGTTCAACGCTTTGACGGCTGACATGACGGAGCGCTTCGGAAATGACCTCGCTGACCAGTTCGGTTTCCATGCGCAGGTTCATGCGTCCGTCTTCAATGCGGGTGACAGCCAGCAGATTTTCCACCAGATTGATCAGCCACATGGAGTCGTCGTAGATGTCCGCGTAGATCTGCAGCCGGGTGGCTTCGTCGATGGCGGAATGGTTGGAGAGCAGGTTGCTGGCATTGCCGGATATGGCAGTCAGCGGGGTGCGCAGATCATGGGAGATGGTACGCAGCAGATTGGCCCGGAGCCGTTCCTTTTCCATCAGAAGCGCTGCCTGCTCTTTTTCCCGGATATTCTGGCGGTTTTCCATGGCCAGGGCGCCCTCTCCCAGCATGGAAACCAGAACGCTGTATTCAAAGGAATCCATGGGATGCTCTCCGGCTTCCATGCCGGCAACTCCATAGACAGCATCCTGTACCCGGATGGCCAGATAATGGCACAGAGCATCCGGAAAGGTGTCGGTATAGGCACCGGCCCGTTTGTTGTGTGCCAGAACCCACAGGGCGGCCTCCTGTTCCCGGGGGCGGGTCAGAAATTCGGATTTTTCCGCAGAAGCAGAATCCGGGGAGAGGATGGGGGTTCCTAATGTCCCATGCTGAACCGGGTAAATGATGATGTGTTTTCCGAGTAATTTTTGAATCTGGGAAATCAGGGTATTCAGGATTGCTTCGTCGGTTTCTGCTTTTTGCAGAAGCTGGTTGGTGTCAAACAGGACCTTGGTGCGATAGGCCAGCTTGGCGGACTGGCGGGCGTGATCCTTTAGGCGGGTGGTCAGGGCACTGCTTAACAGGGCCACAACAAACATCACAATAAAGGTGACCGGATAATCCTTTCCGTACACATGAAAGGTGAAGCGCGGAGTGGTAAAAAAATAGTTAAAAACAATAACGCTGCAGGCAGAAGCCAGCAGACTGCAGCTCCATCCGGTCGTGGTGATGGAGGCCAGCAGGACTCCGAGGATATAAAGCGTGATGATGTTTGCCTCAGACAGTCCGGCCTGGTAGAAGAAGAGACCGGTCAGTGTCACGGAGATCAGAATGAAAATGGTACGCAGCAAATCTGTGGCCTGAATATGCCAGCCTGTGGACCGGAGATGCTTGTTGAGGTGGTAGCTGCTATGAACGGAGGCGGCATCCGGAATGATGTAGATATCCAGATTTGGCGCGATCTCAGTCAGCTTTTCTGTCAGGGACGGCTTGCTCCAGAGATGCCGCCGCCGGATATTGCTGCGGCCAAGGACAATTTTTGTAATATTGTTGAGGCGCGAAAATTCCGCGATCTGGTAGGAAACATCGTCACCGTATACGGTTTCGATGGAGGCTCCAAGCTGCTCGGCCAGACGCATGTGTTCTTTCAGACGGCTCTGATCTTCTTCGGACATGGCAGAATGATCCGGCGTCTGGACATAGAGCGCAGTCAGTGTGCCATGAAAAGCATCAGACATACGGGCACCCGTCTGCACGATCCTCAGGTTTGATGGCGCAGAAGAAAGACAGACAAGGATATGCTCCCTGGTCTGCCTTTCGGAATGATATGTTTCAGAAAAATTGTTATTCTGTATCATAATGCTGGATCCTTCCATATTCGGGCATGGTTTTTCTGATTTCCATCATAAAACGGATTCTTTCGCAAATCAATCGAAAGAATCATTTTCGTCCGGTATTTTCCGATCAGGATCCGGCCGCTGCTGTTCCATGCGCAGATTCCCTTTGCGCAGCCGGTCCAGAATCCGGTCAATCCGGCTCATAAGCAGATAGATGAAGGCAAAAAACAGGACGAGAAGAAGGATCAGAATCAGATTTCTCATAAGATCACCTCCAAAATCAGATCCGGAAACATTTCTGCAGATCGCGGTAGCGGCCAAGGACCAGGATGGTGTCTCCTGCGCAAAAACTGGTCTGCGGCGTAACCGAATACTCAATTTTGCCATTATGGCGCACTCCGATGATGTTGATGCCATACTGCTTCCGGATGTCGATCTGCGCGACACTCATGCCAATCCACTGGTCAGGCAGATCGACTTCAAACAGATCATGATCTCCGTCGAGATCAACAAAATCCCGGATGTGGTCAGAGCTGCAGCGAATGGCGGTCCACTTGGCCAGCTGTTTTTCCGGGTAGACGACTTCATCCGCACCGTTGCGCAGCAGAAACTTGGCATGGACATCTCTGGCAGCCCGGGAGACAACCAGTCTGGCTCCCAGCTCCTTTAAGAGCGATGTAGTTTCCAGAGAGCTTTGAAAGTCAGTTCCGATGGCAACAATGCAGACATCGAAATTGCGTACGCCCAGGGAAGAAAGAAAATCCTCCGAGGTGCTGTCACCAATCTGAGCGCTGGTCAGGAAAGGAAGAGCTTCGTTGACACGCACCTCATTATGATCGACTGCCATCACCTGGTGCCCCAGGGAATGCAGCTCCATGGCAATATGTTTTCCAAAACGGCCGAGGCCAATCAGTAAAATTGATTTCATAATCTTGCTCCTTTACGTGTTATCCTACAGTGATTTTTTCCAGCGGATATTTGCCAAACCGGATCCGGTGTCCGGACAATGCGGCGTAGATTAAAGTCAGTCCTCCGACTCTTCCCAGATACATCAGAATGATCAGGATGATCCGGGAGATACTTCCGAGTCCGGGAGTAATGCCGAAGCTGAGACCGACCGTGCCTACCGCTGAGGCTGTTTCAAACATACATGCCATCATGGGAAGCTCCTCTATGCGGCTGATGAGAAATGCGCCGGTCAGACAGAGACAGAGATACATCATCAGGATGGAGGCAGCATTTGCTACAGTTTCCGGGGCAATCCGGCGCTTAAACAGCTCCGGGTTTTCGTTCCGCCGAAAGACAGATACGGCAGTGGAGGTAAGAACTGCGACGGTAGTGGTTTTCATGCCTCCTGCTGTAGAACCGGGGCTTCCGCCGATGAGCATCAGAATAATGGTCAGTATCTGGCCGGATTCAGTGAGTTTACTGAAGTCTGCTGTGTTAAAACCGGCAGTTCGTGGAGTTACTGACTGAAACAAGGATAACAGGATCCTGGTTCCAAAGCCTCCCTGTCGGAATTCTCCGAAATAGAAATAGAGGGCCGGCAACAGGATCAGGATGGCCGTGGTGGTTAAGATGACCTTGCTCTGCATCCGGTAACGGCTGAAATGCAGATGGTTACTGCGGATATCTTCCCAGGTCAGAAAGCCGATTCCGCCGATGATGATAAGTGCCATGATGACCAGATTGACCAGTGGGTTTGCGGCATAAAGTGTGAGGGAAGAAAAGGGAATACGGATCCCCATCAGGTCGATCCCTGCGTTGCAGAATGCGGAAATGGAATGAAACAAAGCCATCCAGAGTCCGCGGACGGGGCCAAAGTCTCTGCAAAATACAGGGGCCAGCAGAGCGGCGCCGGACAGCTCGATCAGGAACGTGGCCCGGATGATAAAGCCGGTCAGGCGCACAATGCCGCTCATCTTTGGTGCGGCCACGGCTTCCTGCATGGTACTGCGCTGCATCAGACCGATCTTGCGTCCGGAAACAATGGTGACTGCCGCAGCGACAGTTACGACTCCCATGCCGCCGATCTGGATCAGCACCAGGATCACAGCCTGACCGAAAACGGACCAGTAGGTACCGGTATCCACCACGATCAGACCCGTCACGCAGACAGAGGTGGTGGAGGTGAATAATGCACTTAAAAACGGAGTAACGCAGTGGGTGGCGGAGGAAACCGGCAGCATTAAAAGAAGTGCACCGGCCAGAATGACCCCGGCAAATCCCAGGACAATGATCTGAAAAGAATTTAATGGTTTTATGGAAAATGGTTTCATGGATACAGCTCCAATCTTCTGTCGGGTAGTGATACCGCTGTTTTTGTTAGTTCCATTATAGAAAAAAAGAGTTAAAGAGGGCACAAAGGTATTTTGCCCGGTATTAAGACGGTATAAAGATTCCTGATTCTGTTTTTTTGCATCGTAATAGAAAATAGTAAAAATAAATAGTAAATAATAGTAAAAACATGCTATAATGGTAAAAGAAAATAGTAAATTTAATGGAAAATGGAGGAAAACCATGCAGAATCCATATACATTAACATTCGGAAAGGAACCAATCGAATATATTAAGCGAATTGCGGAAGAACGGCAGATTTTAGAGGATTTTCTGTCACCAAACCCTCCTCAGCAGGTGTATATGATTTCCGGAGTCCGTGGATGTGGAAAAACGGTGTTTATGACAGATATTTCCCAGGAGATAGGAAGAGATGAAGACTGGATTGTTGTTGATTTAAATCCATACAAGGCAGACCTGATGCAGGAGGCTGCAGCATATCTTAGCAGCATTCAGGGCCTGGCACAGATATTTCAGAAGGCAAAACTCAATTTTTCTTTATTTGGATTTGGTCTGGAAGTATCAGATGCGGCACCGATTGCGGATATTCAGGTCGCTTTGGAACGGATGATTGAGAACCTTGCGCAGCATCACAAAAAAATTTTATTTACGATTGATGAGGTGACCGCTTCTCCTCAGATCAAGGCATTTACCTTTGCTGTTCAGCAAATGCTGCGCAAAAATTCGCCTGTATTTTTACTGATGACGGGTCTGTATCAGAATATTTCGGATCTTCAAAACGAGAAGAATCTGACATTTTTGTACCGTGCGCCCAAAATTATTCTTTCTCCGCTGAACATAGGAGCCATGGCAGATAATTACCGGCAGAACATAAAGCTTACAGCCGATGCTGCTAGAGAGATGGCAAAACTCACGAAGGGTTATCCTTTTGCATTTCAGGTTGTTGGTTATTTTCTGTGGAAGGATTCAACGAATTTCACAAAGGTGATCAGTCAGTCAAGGCAATATCTGGAAGAACAGTCTTATGAAAAAATATGGTCAGAATTATCAGCAAAGGACCGTGAGCTTGCAGGTGCCATTGCGCAATGTCCGGGTGGAAGTATTCGTGAGATCAAAGAATTGCTTCATATAGAGCAAAATGAATTAAATCCGTACCGGAAAAGATTGATCCGGAAAGGAATTGCGGATGGCTCAGTGCGCGGCTACCTCACGTTTTCTCTGCCATTTTTTAATGATTTTGTATTGGACAATATTTGAGGTACACATTTCAGGAGAGATTCATGAAAAAGAATAAGCGATATGGTAGTCAATATCTTGTGGCGGCAGGAATCTCCCTGCTGCTTCTGACAGCAGTATTTCAGCTTTCTGCCCGGACACTTCCGGGCTTTGGCACCTGGTATGCCCACCATATTTACTCGTGGATCGTGAAAAGTGTGGGCCGATTAACCGGGCTGCTGCCATTTTCTGTAGTGGAGATGGGGCTGTATGGTCTGCTGTGCCTGCTGTTTCTGGATGTGGTGCGACTGTCTGTGGCGGCAATCCGTGCGGAACATGCTAAAATCCTGACAGTCACTGGCAGGCGGTGGCTTTTGATCGTCAGTGCGCTGCTGTTTTTATACACCGTCAACTGCGGCATCAACTACTATGCATCCTCGTTTTCCTCATATGCCGGTCTGGAGGATGGCACTTACACCGTGGAAGAGCTGGAGGCCCTGTGCAGTGATCTGGTGGAGTTGGTCAATGAATCCGCAAAAACCGGTCGGCAGTCTTACCGGGAGCATCGCAGTGCCTGGCGGGTGGAAGCGGTAACAGCCATGCAGGCGGCGGGAGAACAATTCTCCTGTCTGGCCGGATTTTATCCAAAACCAAAGGAGGTTTTGGTATCCCGGATCCTTTCCGTGCAGCAGCTGTGCGGCGTTTACTCTCCGTTTACGGTGGAAGCGAACTATAACGGGGACATGCCGGATTACAACGTGCCCCATACCCTTTGCCATGAGTTATCCCATCTGAAAGGCTTTATGCGGGAGGATGAGGCGAATTTTATCGGATATCTGGCCTGTATTTCATCAGAAAACGAAGCGTTTCGCTACAGTGGTTACCTGACTGGCTGGGTTTACGCGGGAAATGCCCTGGTGCGGGTGGACAGGAAACGCTACATAGAACTGACGGATCAGCTCTGCGAGGGAGCAAGGCAGGACCTGGATGAAAATTCGGATTTCTGGAACCGGTACGAAAGCAGGGTATCGGAGGCGGCAACCCGGATGAATGACACCTATCTGAAAATGAACTCCCAGGCCGATGGCGTGAAAAGCTATGGAAGGATGGTGGACCTGATGTTATCCTACCGAATTCTTAACGAAAACTTGATAAATTTGGATTAAACCAGTGGAAAACGCGGGAAAAATCGGCTATAATAAATTTCAGAATTAATGAACGGAAAATTTGAAAAGTCGCAATTTTTGTCGAATTTCCGACTCTATATTTTGGGAGGGCTATCAATGGATCAGGTATTATATGATTTAATGGACTGGGCTGGAATTGAGGAAATCGTGTATTCCGAGGCGGCAAATCCGGAACGCCTTCTGGGAGCGCATGAGGTGGAAGAGGGACTGCTGATCCAGGTGTTCATGCCGCACGCGGTAGCTGTGGCAGCGAAGGTTGGAAATGAGAGCTATCCCATGGAACTGCAGGACGAGGCCGGATATTATGCGGTGCTCCTGCATGGGAAGAAGATGAGCAAATATCTTCTGGAGATTACTTACGATAACGGGACAACGGAGGAATTGCAGGATCCTTACGCGTTTCCGTCTCAGTTTACGGATGCGGAACTGAAAAAGTTTGACGCAGGAATCTATTATGATGTATACCGCAAAATGGGTGCGCATCCGATGACCATTGACGGGGTAAGCGGTGTTTATTTTGCCGTATGGGCACCGTGTGCCATGCGTGTCAGTGTAGTCGGTGATTTTAACATGTGGGATGGCCGCCGCCATCAGATGAAACGTCTTGGGGATTCGGGGGTCTTTGAACTGTTTATGCCGGGGCTGAAGGCCGGGACACTTTACAAATATGAGATCAAGAATCATCGTGGGGAGCCGATGCTGAAATCAGATCCCTACGGAAACTACTCAGAGCTGCGTCCGGACAATGCTTCCATCGTCTGGGACCTGGAGCAGTTTACCTGGAATGATGAGGTCTGGATGAAGAACCGGGAGCTGGAGGCATCCAAGGACAAGCCGCTTTCCATCTATGAACTGCATCTGGGCTCCTGGATGCGCCATGAATTAAAGCTGGACGAAGACGGGGAGCCGGTCATCGGTTCCGAATTTTACAATTACCGGGAGATCGCGCCGAAGCTGGCGGAGTATGTGAAAAAAATGGGTTACACCCATGTGGAGCTGATGCCGGTGATGGAGCATCCGTTAGATGAATCCTGGGGCTATCAGGTAACCGGCTACTATGCGCCGACAAGCAGGTATGGCACGCCGGATGATTTTATGTATTTCATGAATTATATGCATGAACAGGGCATCGGCGTGATCCTGGACTGGGTACCGGCTCATTTCCCGCGTGATGCCCACGGCCTGGCATGCTTCGACGGAAGCTGTGTTTACGAGCATCAGGATCCGAGACAGGGGGCGCATCCGCACTGGGGTACCCTGATCTATAATTACGGACGGCCGCAGGTTACAAACTTCCTGATCGCAAATGCATTGTTCTGGGCAAAGCAGTACCACGCAGACGGCATCCGTATGGATGCGGTGGCGTCCATGCTGTATCTGGATTATGGCAAGAACGATGGTGAGTGGGTGGCCAATATCTACGGCGGCCATGAGAATCTGGAGGCCGTGGAGTTTCTGAAGCATTTAAACAGCATCTTCAAAAAGGAGATCAGGGGCGGCCTTCTCATCGCAGAGGAATCTACCGCATGGCCGCAGATCACCAGTTCTGTGAAGGAGAACGGCCTGGGCTTTGATTATAAGTGGAATATGGGCTGGATGAATGATTTTACCGGATACATGCAGTGTGATCCGTATTTCCGCAACCAGCATTACGGGGAGCTGACCTTCAGCATGCTTTACGCCTACAGTGAGGATTTTGTGCTGGTATTCTCCCACGATGAGGTCGTACATGGAAAGTCTTCCATGCTCTGCAAGATGCCGGGAGAGACCTACGAGGAGAAGGCAGCAAACCTGCGTACCGCCTACGGATTTATGTACGGGCATCCGGGCAAGAAGCTGCTGTTCATGGGACAGGAGTTCGCTCAGATTTCCGAGTGGAATGAGAATGAAGAATTGCCGTGGAACATTCTGGAGTACCCGCTTCACAAAAATATGCAGGATTATGTGACTGCGTTAAATGAACTTTACCGTACGCACCCTGCTATGTATCAGAAGGATTTTGAGCAGGGGGGCTTTGAATGGATCAATTGTACTTCTGCGGCAGATAATATCGTTGTCTTTACCAGAAAGACAGATAAGCCGGAAGAGACTCTGCTCTTTGTCTGCAACTTTGCTCCGGTACTTCATGAGAAATACCAGATCGGACTCCCGTTTGCGGGCAGATACAAGGAAATCTTCAACAGTGACGCAAAACAGTTCGGCGGAAGCGGCAAGGGCAATTCCAGGGTGAGAGCGGCAAAGAAGGAAGAGTACGATGGCCGTGACTATTCCATGCAGATCACGGTACCGCCAATGTCCATGATCGTGTTCTCATGTGAGCCGGCAGTACCGAAGAAAACGGCGGCGAAGAAATCAGCCGCAAAGAAGCCTGCAGCCGAGAAGACCGCGGCAGCGAAAAAGACCGGTACGGAGAAGAACACAGCAGCAAAGAAGACCAGCATGGGAAAATCAGCCGCAGAAAAGAAAACCGCGGCAGAGAAAAGCTCCGCAAAGACGGAAACTGTGAAAAAAGCAGTAGCGGAAGCAAAGAAAGCAGCAGCGAAAACAGCGGAAAATGGAAGAAAAACTGCGGAGGAAGCCGTAAAAGCGGCGAAGGAAACGGCTGCTGCCGCAGTGCAGGATGTGGTAAAGAAAGCAAAGAATACCGCAAAGAAGACCGCAGCCGAGGTAAAGAAAGCTGCAGATAAGGCCACGGAGAAAGCCACAGATAAATCCACAGAGAAAATCACGGAGAAAAAAGCATAAGACTGTGGCCTGGATTTACCGCTGTGGAATATCCGTTCCAATCTGCACCATGGCCGTAAAGGTATCATCATTAAAGTAAACATCAAATTCATCACCGGGGCGGTTCAGGATGCGCTGGATACTCAGCATCCCGAGCCCCCCGTCTTTTTTACTGGAAAGAATATTTCCGTTTTTCTCCTGAATACTGCCGTTGTAGGCATTCTCCACAAGCATCAGCAGATGGTCGCCGTCCATGCGGGCCTGAATGCGGATGAATGAATCTTTCTCCATTTTTTTGGAAGCTTCCATAGCATTTTCCAGCAGATTTCCGATGACGATGCAGAGTGTCAGGTCATCAATTGGAATATGGGCGGACAGATCCAGACGGGCGGTGAAGGAAATTCCGGCTTTTTCAGCCCGGACCGCATATTCCTGGATCAGTCCGTTTACAGCCTGATTTTCGCAGAAGATTTTCTGCTCGGAAGTTTCCAGCTCTTTCTGGAGATTCTTTAGGTATTTTACCTGCTGTTCCTTGTCCATGTAGAGCAGGGCGTGGATGTGATGCCGGAAATCATGCCGGATGATCCGCACCTGTTCAATGTAGTCCAGAGTCTGGTTGTAGTGTTCCCGCTGCTTGCTGATCATCTGGCGGGCAAAGGTCAGCTCTTCCTCGGTCTGCTTGCGTTTTACGATCTGGGCGGTGCTGTTTAAGGTGAGCACATAGAGTAAGAGCAGGCTGACGCAGAGCACCAGGAAGAATAAGAGGAGGCTCTGGCTCTGGCCGGATGGGATGCCGTAAGGAAACAGGGCGCGTTCACCGATCAACTGAATGAAGAGAAAAAGCGCCGGATAAGCAGCTACGAGCAGACAGAAGCGGGCAGAGAGACTGCCAAAAATCTGACGGGCGCGTTTCTTCAGCCAGAAATGCACAAACAGGCAGCAGAGCGAGGCACTGATCAGGGAAATGAGTGTGCAGAGCTGTTCTTCGGACAGAGGGAGCCATGTGTGGAAGCACCAGGCTGTAAAGCGATTCAGAAATGAGGAAAGGTCCGCCAGCATCCATGCCGACAGATAGAAAAACAGCTTTTCTACAGCAGAACCGTGGAAAAAGACCAGAAGCACCAGGAAAAACAGGCATGAAAAAAAGCCCTGGAAGATCCAGAAGATGTGATCCGGAATGTGAAACAGGGACTGGGTAAAGATCATGATAGCCCAGAGATAAACGGAGCAGGCCGCGATGGTCTCCCGGTTTTTCTGTTTCGGTTCCAGGCAGAGGAAGATGGGCATCATACGCACGGAAAGATTGATCAGATCCTGAAAAACATGGCAGGCTGCATCGTTCATGGGTAACGTTCTCCTTTGACGCCACGGCTGGGAGCGGACCGGTTCCGGCCGCTCCTAACGCAGGCGGTAATGATAGTAGGCATTTTTGGCTTCCTTATAGAAAGCACGGGAAATGGGAATGGAAGTGCCGTCTTCCATCTGGAATGAGGAATCCTCCAGAGTGTGAACGTGAGCCAGGTTGACAATGTAGCTCTGGTGGCAGCGCAGAAAGATTTCCTGTTCCGAAACCGATTCCAGAATGGCAGAAAGCTTCTGGCTGAGCGGAATGACGCTGCCATCGGTGAGGGTGGCGTAAACCTTATGGAGACGGTTTTCAAAATGGGAAATGCGGTTCAGGGGAAGATCTACCGGAACCCGGTTTACCACAACGGAGAGGCAGGCATCCGGCTGGGAAAGCTTCTGGAGGCAGACCCGGTCCATGGTTTCCTCAAAATCCTCCCACCGCACAGGCTTTAACAGAAAGCCGGAGGCGCAGACCCGGTAGCTGTCTACCGCGGACTCCAGGGAGGAGGTAATAAAGACGATGACCGGATTGGAGTAGAGTTTTAAAAGGTCTGCCGCACCCTGGATGCCGCTTTTGCCTGGCATGAGCACGTCAAGAAGATAGAGGCCGTAGGCGGTGCCGGTGTCCAGAACATCCTGCATGGATGGAAATGTTTCCAGCTCCACCGGGCGGTTCTGTTTCTGGAAATACCGACGGGCATACTGCTCCACCAGCTCCCGTTCTTCTGTTGTATCATCGCATATGGCAATCTTCAGCATGGCATTATCATCTCCGCATACAGTGGTTTTCATAGCTGGGGGTTCCTGGTGCGCATATTTCGGCAGGAGTTTGCAGATTTGGTCCTGTTTTTGCATAATTGGAAGTTTTGCACACATGAAACCTGTGGTAAACTAAAAACATAAACAATTTATACAACTTTTTGACAGGGTTGTCAAATATTACAGGAGGGTATGTGTATGGGTACAAATTTAATGGTTACCGCAATCGTTATCGTGTATCTGCTGTTCATGCTGTGGATTGGCTGGTATTCTTCCACAAAGATTACGAGCAACACAGATTTCATGGTAGCAGGAAGAAGACTGGGGCCGTTCTTAATGGCGGGAACTCTGGCAGCAACGGAGATTGGCGGCGGAAGTTCTCTCGGTGTTGTTCAGAATGGTATGTCAGGCTTTGGTCTGAGCGCATCCTGGTATATTACCACCATGGGTATCGCGTTCATCATTTTAAGCTTTATCGCGCCGAAGTTCCGTGCTGCAACGGTTAAGACCGTTCCGGAGTATTTCCGCAGACGTTATGGCAAGGAGTGCGGACTGATCACCGCGATCATTATGCTGCTTCCGCTGGTAGGACTGACTGCAGGACAGTTCATTGCTTCCGCGGTTATTCTGTCTACCATGTTAAATATTGATTACCAGGTAGCAGTTATCATTGTAGCAGTGGTTGTTACCGTTTATTCGATCATGGGCGGTCTGTGGAGCGTTACCCTGACTGACTTTGTACAGGTTTTCCTGATCGTCATCGGCATGATCATCGCGGTTCCGTTTGCCATGAATTACGCAGGTGGATGGAGCAGCATTTCCGCAAACATTCCGGAAGGAACCATGAACCTGTTTGAAGGTTATGACCTGTTTGGCATCATTTCCCTGGTCATCATGTATACCGCAACCTTCTCCGTAGGACAGGAAGCCGTATCCCGTTTCTATGCGGCAAAAGACGAGAAGGCAGCAAAGGGCGGCGCATGGCTGGCGGCTCTGGTAAACTTCATTTACGCGTTTATCCCGACCATCCTGGGCATCATCACCCTGGCGCTGATCAACATGGGCAAGTTCAGCTCTGAGCAGTTCGCGTCCGTAGGTGCCCGTTACGCGCTTCCGGTTCTGGCTATCAACACCATGCCGGCCCTGATCTGCGGACTTCTATTTGCAGGCATCATTTCCGCAACCATGTCCAGTTCTGACTCTGACCTTCTGGGCGCAGGTTCCATTTTCGCGAATGATATCTACAAAGCAGTCTTAAAACCGGACGCATCCAGTGATTCTGTCATGAAGGTCACCAAAATCGTGATGTGCCTGGTAGGCGTGGCTTCCATGCTCATCGCGCTGTTCAACACCCAGAGCATTGTTTCTATCTTAATGTTCTGCTTCACCTTACGTGCGGCTGGTTCCTTCTTCCCGTACGTGATGGGACATTACTGGAAGAAAGCATCCACCGCGGGAACCATTGCTTCCTTACTTGCAGGTACCATTGTGGTTGTGTACCTGGAGCATGTTTCCAAGGGCGTGCTGTTTGGCATTAAGTTCAGCCAGCCGATCATCCCGGGTCTGGTTGCAGCGTTCATTGGATTTGTAGTATTCTCCAAGCTGATGCCGCCGAAGGTAGAGACTACCGAGCTGGCACCGGAAGAGGATGATTAAAAGCATATAAAACCTGCATAATAGAACCCGGCGGACCGTGATGGCCCGCCGGGTTTTGCTATGCAGGTTTATTTTATCTGTTTCCATTTCCCTGTCCGGTAATATCCGTAGGAGATCAGGAAGTTTGCGAGCCATCCCAGCGGCACGGCGTACCATATCATGGCAATGCCGTAGACAGGAGCTCCGAGCTTGGCAATGAGCACACGCAGCCCCAGGTTTACCAGATTGGCGATGGTAAAAACTTTTACGGCACCGGCGCCGCGCAGAATGCCGTCGACCGCCATTTTAAAGCCGATCATGCAGAAAAAGAAGCCGATGAATCGCAGGTATCCTTCTCCGGTAGCAACGGTCTGGGCAGAGGGAGCACCGTCCAGGAATAATGCGATCAGAGGGCGGTGGAGCAGTTCCAGGAACAGACACAGGATGACGGCGGTAATGGCGACCATGATGTTGGCAGCCCGGTATCCAAGGGGAATCCGTTCGTGTTTCTCTGCGCCAATGTTCTGGGCCGCATAGGAGGAAAGGGCATTTCCGATGGCGGACATGGGAACTACGCAGAGGGATTCAATCCGCATGCCGGCAGAAAATCCGGCCAGGATCTGTGTGCCAAAGCCGTTTACCACTGACTGGACCAGCATCATTCCGATGGAAACCGTGGACTGCTGGAGAATGGATGGCAGTGCGATGCGGGACATGGAGGAAAACTCTGCCTTACTGAACCAAGTTTCTGCTTTCCCATCTAACCGGCGGAGTGTGCGCAGGAAGATGAGGAAGGAACAGACTGCTGAAATGCCCTGGGCAATAAAGGTTGCGTAAGCAGCACCGGCAACGCCTAGATGCAGGGTGGCCACCATATATAGATCCAGGAAGATGTTCAGCACTGAGGAGAAAATCAGCAGATACAGCGGAATCCGCGATTCACCGAGAGCATTGAACATGGAGGAGAGGATGTTGTACATAAACAAAAAGGGCAGGCCGTAAAAGTAAATGTTTAAGTAGATTACAGCGATGTCCATGGCATCAGCCGGAGTGTTTAAGGTTTCCATGATCTGTCTGCTGAAGCACAGGCCAATGCCGCCAAGAAGCAGGCTGATGAGCAGGAAGGAAAGCATGGCGGTGCGGATGCTGTTTTTCATGCGGCTGTAGGCATGTCCGCCGAAGTGTTGGCTGATGATGACCGACGCGCCGATGCCGCCGCCGATGGCGACACAGATAAAAATGCTGGTCAGCGCATAGGACGCGCCGACCGCGGCCAGTGCAGTTTCTCCTACATAATGTCCCACAATAGCAGAGTCTACAATGGTGTATGCCTGCTGAAACAGATTTCCGATGATCATAGGAAGCGCAAAGGCAAACAGTGCCCGGGAGGGCTTCTCTGTGATCAGATAGTCTTTATTTTTGTTCATGATTTTCTGGAAGCTCCTCTCCGGCTGCAGGACGCAGCAAATTCACAGTCACAGTTTTCCTGGTCCCAGTGTGTTTTTTCGGTTTCTGACAGCGCCTGGCAAAAGGCATTGGCAGCCCGGAGCATCAGGCCTTTGTTCACCTGGTAATGCATCTGGTAATCAATTCGCAGGCCGGTGACCAGTCCGCATCTTTTTAATACTTGCAGGTGCTGGGATACCGCCGATTCACTGATGCCCAGTTTGGAGGAAAGCGCCTTGCCACAGTAATGATGATCCAGTAAAAGCATGAGAATCTGGTAGCGTGTAGGCATGGTGATAATATGAAGCAATTCAAGATCAGTCATGTGTGTCTCCTTTATAATGAAGTATTCACTTAATAAAGCTATTGCTTAATTATAAGGAGAAAAAAATAAAAGTCAAGTATTCATAATTTTATAGTTACGGGAAGATTGACAATGGTTATTTGTGGTTATATACTGATAAAAACTATATATAATACATTTACCCAGGGAGTCGAAGGGGCGATTATGTCAGCCGCCGGACGTTATACGGAAGGAGGCCGGTGCCAATGGTTACATATTCAGATTTGTTTCAGTTTGTAATTATGCTTTGTGCTGTAATCACACTCGTTGCTTATTTTACACACAAAAAATAGCGCCCTCGTCCCGGTAAGATGAAGCGCTATTTTTTGAATGCTTATTGCCGGCGGCTAGGTGTACTCTAGCTTTCGACTCTCTCGTTAAGTGTATTATAGGACATTCTTTATAAGTTGTCAAATAAGTTGCAAATAAAATTTTACTTGAAAATTTCACTGTAAAGGAGGTTTAGCTATGACGACCAATCCACGGGACCGGATCGAGGATATCGACGCACGTCTGAAAGAACTGCCGAAAGGCACACTGACCTACAAGACCATCAACGGCAAAAAGCAGCCCTACATCCAGAAAAGCGTAGATGGCAAGGTGACCAGCACCTATGTCAAGCTGGATGAGCGGGAGCAGGTTCTTCTGGAATTTGAGGAGCGGAGCCGTCTGCAGGAGGAGAAAAAGCACCTCTTGGCTTATATGCGGAAGCTTCAGAAAATTTTAAGCCGCAATCCCTATCTGGATGCCCGGGTGGGGATTGGTTTTCAGGATTTTGGGGATTACGCCTGCGGAAAACAGTTTTATGTGGATAAGACCCATTTCATTTCCGAGTGGCTCAGAAGCAATGTGGCGGTTACCCTGATCAACCGCCCCAGAAGATTCGGAAAGACCATGCTTCTCAGCACGGTAGAACATTTCTTTGACCCAAGATACGCGGATCAGCCGGAAGATTTTGAGCAGCTTCGTGTCTGGAAGGATGAAAGAAGCCGGAGCTTATTTGGAAAAATTCCGGTTATTTCCGTGAGTTTTGGAAGCTGCAAAGGACTGAATTATAAGCAGGCCATGCAGGGGATGGCAGTGAATCTGGGAAATATGTATGAGGCACACCGGTATCTTGCAGAGAGTATGGGACTGAGCGCAGAAGACCGGGAAAGATACAACGAGCTGCGTAATTCATTCCGGAAGGGAAATATAGAAAACGCCGGGAGTGCAATCCAGGAACTTTGCGGGCTGCTGTACCGGCATCATCATACAAAGCCGATTATCCTCCTGGATGAATATGATACGCCGCTTCTGGAGGCATACACAGATGGTTACTGGGATGAGATGATCGCTACCTGCCGTCAGCTGTTTCACTGTACGTTTAAAGAAAATTCCAGTTTTTTCCGGGCTATCATTACCGGCGTGACGAGAATTTCCAAAAACTCGCTGTTTTCCGACCTGAATAACCTGAAAACCTGCACCGTTACTAGCAATGACTACAGTGACTGCTTTGGCTTTACCGAGCAGGAGGTCATGGATGCGCTGAAATGCCAGAATATCGACACCATGAAGGATGTGAAGGCCATGTATGACGGCTTTATCATTGGAAACCGAAAGGACATCTACAATCCCTGGTCCATCTGCAACTATATGCAGCAGCGGGAATTGCAGTCTTACTGGATCAATACCAGCAGCAACAAGCTGATCGGAGACATGATCCGCCGCCATCCGCTGCGGAGTAAGCATGAGATTGAGGAACTGATGCGGGGAGAGCTGGTTCATAAACGGATCAATGAGAATATCACATTCCAGTATCTGGACGGAGATGAGAACAGCCTGTGGTCCCTACTTCTGTCGGTGGGGTATATTAAGGCCGATCATGTGGTAAAGGAGCAGGAAATCACAGAGTGTGACGTGTCGGTGACCAATAAGGAGGTCATGGGAATGTTCCGGACGGAAATCATGGGAATGTTCCATAATGGTATGTCCATCTGCAATGAGTTTGCCCAGGCACTGGTAAATCATAAGCTCGAGGATCTGAATGACATTCTGCTGGATCTTTCCTATGATTCCATGAGCTATTTTGATACAGGACGCGGTCCGGTGGAGCGCGTTCCCGAAAACTTTTATCATGGGTTAGTGCTTGGACTGATCGTGTGCCTGCGTGAGGAATATCGTATTGTATCTAACCGGGAAAGCGGCAGGGGACGTTATGACATTACCATGTATCCGCAAAAGGAAGACCGGGATGCTTTTATTCTGGAATTTAAGGTTCGGAATGAGAAGCAGGAGGAGAATCTGGAACAGACGGCAGACAATGCGTTAAAGCAGATTGAAGACCGGGAGTATGAAAAAGACCTGCTGGCTGTGGGAATTCCGGCAGCCAAAATCTATAAACTTGGCTTTGCGTTTTCCGGGAAAGATGTGCTGGTGAAAGAAAATGCCCAGGCACATTGAACATGCCTGGGTATCGGCCTGAGGGTAGCAGATTTACAGCTTTCCGTATGCAATGAGCGGATCTGCGCTTCTTACTCCAAGACTTAGAGTGTAGTAGAGCACCACTCCCTCAAACGGGGCAGTATAGCGGGCAATTTCATTTCCATAAGAATCCTTCAGGGTGCCAAGCAGGGCACCCTGTTTTAATTTCTGACCGGCTTCAGACATTGCGGGATACCAGAAGCCATCCGCGGGAGCTTCCTCGTAGATGGCTTTGCGGATTTCGGTCTGCGGAAAACAGGAGGATACCATGTCCACATGCAGGATTCCCAGATGCCGCATCAGCTCGTACACATTTTCCCGGCATGCAGAAACTTCTTCTCCACGCCACAGACCCCGCTCTCCGCGTTCTACTAAAAGGGCGGGGATGCCGCACTGGGCTGCCCAGCTGTAAAGTCCGTTTCTGGAGGTGGAGGCAACCCGGTAAGGAACGGAGAGGCTTTCGGCGGCTGCACAAGCTGCGGCAGACAAGGCTTCCGAAACGGCTGTTGGAAAGAAGATCAGCGGAGTCAGTGCTTCGTTGACATCACCGCCGTGCAGATCCATCAGGAAATCTGCTTCGGGGTACAGGGTTTCTTCCAGGACTCTGGCAAGCCGGCTGGAAAATGTGCCATCGGATTTACCGGGAAACATGCGGTTTAAGTTTTTTCCATCAGCCGGAATTGTCTGTTTGCTGCCCTGGTAAAAGCCTTCCGGGTTTACCAGAGGAAGAAGGATCACGCGGCCGGACAGGGCGGCGGGATCCAGCTCTTGTTTCAGGCGGTTCAGGGCTTCGATGCCGACGTATTCACAGCCGTGGACGCCGGCTGTCACCACCAGGGTTTTTCCGGGGCGGCAGCCCCCGACTACGGTCATTTCTATTGGAAAGGGGCTGGTGACAGGCAGCGGGAGGGTCTGTTTTACTCCGCTGCCGGCTTTTAAGTCAGACAGTCTCATAAGTCTCAAAAATTCTCCTTTAGTCAAATTCGATCATGGAAGCCAGAAGCTTCTTCGCGTATTCGTCTTTGGTCTTGGCAATGCGGGACACCGGGATGTGTTCGGTGATGCGGCCGTGGTAGAGGAAAAGCACGTCATCGCAGAGGTAGGTGACGGAAGTCAGGTCATGGGTGATGAAAATATAGGTCAGTCCCAGCTTTTCCTTCAGTTCACGCAGAAGGTCCATGATCTGGACCTGGGTGTGGGCATCCAGGGAGGAGATGGCTTCGTCAAAGAGGATGATCTCCGGCTGGCATGCCACGGCCCGGGCAATGCAGACACGCTGCAGCTGTCCGCCGGACAGCTCATGGGGATACCGGTCTGCGTAGGACGCATTTAGGCCGACCAGCTCTAAGAGGCGGCTGGTTTCTTCGGCCCGGTTTAACCGGACTTTCTGGTTGCGTTCCCTTGCGGAGAGTCCTTCTGCAATGATTTCCTTTACCCGGAAGCGGGGATTGGCAGAGGTGGTGTAGTCCTGGAATACGACGCTTAAGCGCTTCTGCAGGTTTTTTCTGCCGCTTCTGGAGGCGTAGACGGAAGTGTCGTGAATCTTCAGTTCACCGCTGTCGGGCTTTAACAGACCGCTGATCACGCGGCCCAGGGTGGATTTTCCGCTTCCGGATTCGCCGAGGATGCCAAGGCAGGTTCCCTGGGGTACCTTTAAGGAGACATCAAAGAGAACCTGGTCCCGGGTGATGCCGAACAGCTTTTCCTGTCGTTCGCTGCGGAAGCTGACGCAGACGTTATTTACTTCAAGCATGGGAACTCTCCTCCTTTCCGTGTAAGATTTGGCGGTAGCGCTGCATGACGGCAGATCGTTTCTCCACCAGCATGCGGGTGTACGGGTCATCGGCGTGCTTAAGGATGTGGTCAAAGCTTCCGCTGTCCACTACATGTCCGCTGTTCATAACCAGAATACGGTCAGCTACCCTGGAGATGGCACCCAGGTCATGGGTGATGAACAGCATGGCGGTATTTTTCTGCTTTTTGATGCGGATAAATTCTTCCAGAATCTCGTACTGGGTGATGGCATCAATGGCGGTGGTCGGCTCATCGGCAATCAGAAGCTCCGGCTGCAGGGCCATGGCAATGCCGATCATGATACGCTGGAGCATGCCGCCGGAAAGCTGGTGCGGGTATTTTTCCAGAACTTCTTCCCCGTTCCGGATCCGCATCTGTTCCAGGATTTCCAGAGAGTGGGTGCGGATTTCCTGCGCATTCCAGGAAGTGTGGGTGGCAAAGGTTTCCGCCATCTGGTTTCCGATGCGGTAGAGCGGGTCGAAACAGGTCATGGGATTTTGCAGGACCATGGTGATTCGGCTTCCGCGGAGGCGGCGCAGCTCTTCTTTGGATTCCTTTAACAGGTCCTGGCCATCAAAGATGGCACTTCCGGAAACCTGGAAATTCTTATCCAGCAGGCCCAGTACGGATTTTACAGTCATGCTTTTTCCACTGCCGGATTCTCCAAGAATGCCGAGGCATTCGCCGGGCCGGACTTCAAAGCTGACATTTTCCACCAGCTTCTTGGAGGCTCTGCGGTGATGCAGTGTGACATTTAAGTTTTCTACTTTTAAAATGGCAGACATTACAGCACCTCCTTCGGGTCCAGCACATCGCGGATGGCATCGCCCATTAAGTTGAAAGCAGAAACCAGAATGACGATCGCGATACCCGGTACCAGCATCTGGGCAGGGTTGCTGGTCAGGACATTTTTCGCCTCGCTGAGCATGGCACCCCACTCCGGTGTCGGAGCCTGTACTCCGAGCCCCAGAAAGGACAGGGTGGAAATATTGATGATGGCCCAGCCTACATCCAGGGAAGAGAGCACGGCCAGGTCTGCCGCGATGGAGGGAACCAGATGCCGGAAGAGAATGAAGCGTTCCGGAGTGCCAACGCAGCGGGAAAACTGGACAAAATTGCGGTCGCGGTACTGCATGACACCGGTGCGGATCATGCGGGCATACCAGGCCCATTTGATGAAGACGTTTGCCAGAATCACGTTCTGTACGTTGATGCCGAGCAGTGCAACGACCGCAAATACCATGATCTGGCTGGGGAAGGAAAGCATCACATCCACCACGCGCATGATCAGTTCTTCGGTGATACCGCGGAAATAACCGGCCAGAAGTCCCATCAGGGCACCCAGCCCAATGGTGCCAAGCATGGTTAAAACAGCAAGCCCAAGGGTTGGGCGGATGCCGTAGACCATGCGGGAAAGAATGCAGCGGCCCAGGTTATCGGTGCCCAGCGGATATTCCTTGCTGAAGTGGGCAAATTTGTTGAGAATGTCGGTAGCGTAAGGGTCATGCGGGGCAATGACCGGGGCAAAGATGCCCATCAGAGCCACGATCAGCACCAGAGAGACGGTACCAACAGCAGTTTTATTATGAAGAAAACGGTGTAACATTAGTTGCCCTCCTTTCGCATACGCGGATCAGACACCGTCTGAAGAATATCAAACAGCAGGTTAAATACGACAAACAGAACGCCGATCAGAAGCACATAGGTCTGGATCACCGGATAGTCCCGGTTGAAAATGGAACTGATGCACAGAGTTCCGAGTCCTGGCCACGCAAATACATTTTCCACGACGATGGTTCCGGAGATCAGCTGCGGAATACTCATACCGATGGCAACGATGCAGGTGTGCATGGAGTTTTTCAGGATATGTTTTACCAGAATGGATTTCTGCGGCAGGCCGCGGACATTGGCATAGAGCACATAGTCCTGTTTCATGTTTTCCAGCATATTGTTGCGGATCAGGCGGATATAGGTGGAAATGTAGCTTAAGGATACGGTAAAGGCCGGTAAGATCAGGTGTTTGATGGTTCCGTTTCCACTGGTGGGCAGAAGATCCAGCTTGATGGAGATCAGCCACATCATCAGAAGGCCGACCCAGTAAGCCGGCATGGCGGTGGTCATGAAGACAATGCCGCGCATGATCCGGTCAAACCAGCCATTCTTGTATACAGCGCACAGAAAGCCGATCGGCAGGCTTAACAGGATTACCATGATGAGGGAAGCGCCCGCCAGCTGCAGGGTAGCCGGCATGCAGCGCAGCAGCTCACCCGCCACGGTACGGGCCGGGTTCACATAGCTGATACCGAAGTCACCGCGCAGACAGTCCAGTACCCAGGTGAAATAGCGGAGCAGATACGGCTTGTCCAGTCCAAGCTCCGCCCGGACCTCGGCAATGGCTTCTTCGGTAATGATGGGAACCTGGCGTACGCGCAGGGCTACCTCAGCCGGGTCGGATGGGATCAGGTTGATAAAAACAAAGCACACAAAGGAAATAATGAGAAGAAGCGGGATCGCGGAAAGGATCCGCTTGATGATATATGGTTTCAAAACAGTACCTCCGGTAAAAATCAACAAACGTGTGAACCGTAACAATACAAAGCCGCCTCGCGGGAGACGGCTTCGTACACATTTCAGGTTGAATTACTCCTCAGAACTTAGAAAGAGAAATCCTGGAACGGAACCTCATACTGAGTCTGGGTAAAGTGGAAGCCCTTCATATCGGAACGATAAATGGCCTTGTTGCACTCATAGGTCAGCGGAATGTAAACCGCGTCCTCATGCAGATGGGTCAGAACGTAGGTGTAAAGCTCCTGGCGTCTGTCCTCGTCGGTGGTGATCAGGATCTCGGTGATGGCTTCGTCAATCTCGGCTTTATCATCCAGGCCAAGCTGGGCTGCGTAGTCACCGTATACCGGCGCGCGCATTGCTGCCAGAGAGGACTGCGGGTCGTACGGGGTGCCCCAGCAGATGTTGAATACCATATCGAAATTACCGGCCTTCATGTTATCGCGGTAGGACTGCTCCTCCTCGCCGTGGATGTTTAAGGCAACACCGATGGTCTGATACTCACTCTGCAGATATTCGGCAATGGATTTCTCGGTAACGCTGTCACTGTTGTAAAGCAGGTCAATGTTTAACTGCTTTCCGTCTTTCTCGCGGACATTGCCGGAGCCCATCTTCCAGCCTGCGTCATCCAGGATCTGGCCGGCCAGCTCTAAGTCGTAGGCAAACGGCTCCAGATCAATGTTGCAGTACGGGATGGTTTTTGCGAACAGGGTGTCAGCCGGTTTCTCCAGTCCGTAGAAGATACCGTCAGAGATATTCTGCTTGTTGGTAGCATGCTGAAGCGCAATGCGCACATCCTTCTCGGAGAGAATATCGGAGGAGGTATTCAGAACGATCTGTCTGGTAGAGGTCGGATCAGAAAGCTCTACGGTGAACTTATCGCTGTCTAAGTACTGGTTGATGGCATCGGCATCGATCATGTTCTTTCCGAAGATCATATCAATTTCGCCCTTTTCCAGAGCCAGGATACGGGTCTGGTTATCCGGGATGACCTTAACGGTGATGGTCTTGATGGCCGGCTGCTCACCCCAGTAGTTCGGGTTTGCCTTGAAGATGGCATACTCATCGGTGACAAACTCATCCAGCACATATGGGCCGGTTCCGATGTAAGCCTCTACGCCATCCTTGGTGCTGCCGTCTTTCATGGCTTTCGGGGAGATCATGGCAAATGGTCTGGTAACACCAAGCTCGGTTAAGAGCGGGTAGTACGGCTCAGACAGCTCGATGACAAAGGTGTTCTCATCCGGAGCGTCAACGCCGACCAGCAGGTGCATCATCTCCAGCCAGGTGTGGCGGTCCTTGTTTTCCAGAATTGCGTCAAAGTTGGCCTTGATAGCGTAGGCATCACATTTCTCACCGTCAGAGAACAGCACGCCCGGGCGGATGTGGAAGGTGTAGACCTTACCGTCCTCGCTGACATCCCAGCTCTCAGCAAGACAGCCCTCAAAGCCATCTGCGGTGATGTTGACAAGACCCTCGTACAGCATTTCCTGCGCGTACATCTCGCCGGCATATAAATGCGGGTTTAAATCGCGGATATCGCGGTAGTTTACAAAGATCAGATCTTCTTTCGTATTTTCAGAAGAAGTGGTGGTTTCTGCAGCAGCGGAATCTGCGGCAGCAGTAGATGCAGAGTCAGAGGCGGATGAACCGCAGCCGCTTAATACGGCGGTGCCTAAGAGACCTGCAAGAAGCAGTGTGCCCCATCTTTTTTTCATAATCAGTGTCCTCCTGTTGTAAAAGCTTGTTATCGTTTCTGTCCACACATCCGGTGCGAACGATGAAAGTATAACATGGGTTAGCAAAAGCTTACTACTGATGAATTTGGAGGGGCTTAGTTATTCCAAAATGTTATAACAAGGACGAAATTCTTATAAAATTGCTTGAAAATGACGGATAAACCAGTCGGCGGCGGTGCTTAATTTTGCGTCATCCGGGCAGATGTAACCGATGAGAAGAAAGGGCTCACAGTTGTTGATCTGCAGCTGGCGGATATCGTACTGACGGTACTGGTCATAGAGAAAATTGATGCCCAGGCTGCAGATATCGGTATTCATCAGCAGGTTGATGGTCAGGTGGTCACTGTTGGTGTAGACGGAATAATGGAGCTGTTCTGTACTGATGGCGCCCAGGCTTACATGGCTTAAATGGTGTTCCACTGAGAAAAATTCCCGTACGCCCCGGACGAAGGAGAGAGAGGAAAGATCCTGAAAGTCAATGCTTTCATCGTGGTAGCGCGGATGGTTCGGGCCGACATAAACACAGGCTTCTTTCATATCCAGGGGAATGAATTTCAGCTTTTTATGGGACAGAATATGCTGGAACTGGTGCAGCTGTTTTTCTGCGATATAGACAACCCCAATCTCGGAAAGTCCCTGGGCAACCCGGTTGCAGATCTCTTCCACGGTGCCTTCTAAGTGTTCTACGATGTAGGAATTGCCCATTTCCTGATAGAAGTCGGTCAGCAGGCGGGAAATCATGTTGCTGGGATAGGTGGCGAGGCTGAATTTCTTGCCCTGGTTCCGGTCGGTCAGGGAGTCGATCAGGCTGACATTGTGGAGAATATTCTGGGCATATTCCCGGACTGTTTCACCATAGGGAGTGATGCGAATACCGCGGCTGCTGCGCTCAAAAAGCGGGCGGCCCAGCTCCTTTTCCAGGGAACTGATTACCTTGCTGACATTGGGCTGTGTGGTGTAAAGGCATTCGGCAGCCTGGTTAAAGCTGCCTTTTTCGCAGGTGATCATAAAATATTCCAGCTGACGTAATTCCATAGTATCCGGTTCCTCCTGAATAAAGTGCCTGCTTCCGTTCAAAGGACATTCCTGATATGCACACGGTAAGCGTTTGCTAACCACTATAACAGAAAAAAAGAAGGGAGACAACCGGTGAATTCGGAAGTCTCCCTCTAAAAGGCCATTATTGAGAAAAAATATCAGTTATTCCGGAGGGGAATAGCAACAGGCGGAGCCTGTAAATCTGGCTTTGTGTTTGCGGCAGCCTCAATCCTGATAAGCAATCTTTCCGCCGCAGATGGTGTATTTTACTTTTCCGTAAAGCTCCTCACCGATGAACGGAGAGTTGGTGGCTTTGGATTTGAATTCCTTTACGGTCCATTTTTCGTTTGGATCGAAAAGTACCAGGTCGGCATCTGCGCCAGCGCTTAAATGTCCCTTATTTCCCTCCAGGTGGTAGAGGATGGCCGGGTTCAGACTCATCTTTTCCATGAGCTGCGGCATGGTCAGGACCTCTTCCCGGACCAGGTTGGTGACGCCAAGAGCCAGCGCGGTCTCCAGGCCGATGATGCCGCTCGGTGCTTCGGTCAGCGGTTTTGCCTTCTCTTCTGCGCTGTGCGGTGCGTGGTCGGTGGCGATGATATCGATGACGCCTTCCTTTAAGCCGCGGAGAATCTCCTGTTTATCCTCACGTGTGCGGAGCGGCGGGTTCATTTTTGCCAGGGTACCGTGCTTTAAGACAGCACTTTCATCCAGGCTGAAGTGGTGCGGGGTAACCTCTGCCATGACATGGGCGCCAAGCTGCTTGGCCAGCTCTACCATGCGGACGGAGTGGCCGGAGCTGATATGCTGGATATCGATAAGGGCACCGGTGTGCAGAGCCAGCATGCAGTCGCGGGCCACCAGAACATCCTCTGCAGCAGCCGGAGAGCCGCCAATGCCGAAGTGCTCGGAGACTGCGCCGCGGTTGATGCCGTTATTGGTGATAAGCGTCGGATCTTCTTCGTGGAAGCTTAACGGTACGTTTAAGCGGACAGCCTCCTCCATGGCTTTCTTTACCAGAGCACAGTCCTTTAACGGAATACCGTCATCGGTGAAGCCTGCAGCGCCGTGGGCCTTCAACAGCTCCATGTCGGTGAGAACCTCGCCCTTCATGCCGACCGTGATATTGGCAGCGCTTAAGACGTTGATCGGAGTCTTTTTGCCTTCTGCCAGCACATATTCGAGGGTTTCCACGTTATCAACCGGCGGTTTGGTATTGGCCATGCAGACCACGGTGGTGAATCCGCCTGCGGCAGCGGCAGCGGCACCGGTATGAATATCTTCCTTATAGGTAAGTCCCGGATCACGGAAGTGCACATGAACATCAATGAATCCCGGAGCCACCACAAGACCGGTGGCGTCAATCACCCGGGCATCCGGGTATTTTTCTTTTAAATCATTTCCAAGCTCCAGGATCTTTCCGTCGCCTGTGACCAGATCCATAACCTGGTCCAGTCCTGATTTCGGGTCGATGACCCGTCCATTCTGAAGTAACAGCATAATGATTCCTCCTGTATCTGTAAAAATTAGTGTTTTTGGTGAGCCTTATGATTGCCGATCTGAAATACCGTCTGCGGAATTTCAAAAACGAACACAATCCCAAGTACAATGGCAACGGCCATTTTGACGGCATCAAAACCGGTCTGGACCGCTAGGTAAAGCTGATCTGTGACCGTGTAGTAGGCTGCCCGGTAGATTCCTGCACCCGGCACCAGCGGGATGATGCCGGAAATCAGAAAGATGGTGACCGGGCACCGCTTCCGTACCGCAAACCATCGTGACATGAGGATCACAATGACCGTGGCGGCGAAGGTGGCAATAGAGACGGAACTGTAGGGCAGCAGAAGCAGATAGGCAAGCCAGCTCACGCCGCCAATAAGGGCACAGCTGGGATAATAGCGGGCCGGAACGCCAAACAGCAGGGAAAATCCTATGGTGGCCATGGCGGCCGCGCAGGTCTGAATCAGTAGGTGCAGCATGAAGAACCTCTCTTTTCTATATTATGGAAGCAGCGGAGCACCGGCTATATTTCCGTACAGCGCAAGCACAACACCGACACCGATGGCAATGCAGAAAAAGCTTATGACGGCATCGAGCATTCGGACAGAGCCGGAAATGTAATCACTGTCGGCCATGTCGCGGATGGCGTTGGTGAAGGCAACACCGGGAACCATGAGGATAATGCCGCCGATGATCATGGCATCAAAATTTTCTCCGGGGCCGAAGCGGTAACAGAGGATGCAAAGGAAGGTGATCCAGGCACTGCCGAGAATGGTGCGCACGATCCGTCCCAAATGCGGATTGCCGAGATAGACGGCATAGGCCTGATACAGGCTTCCGACAACAATGGAACACAAAAAATCCCACGGCGAGCCGTCGAACATGACGCCAAAGCAGGCACCGGCGAGCCCGGCCACGGCAATCTGCAAAGCAGCGGGAAAGCCCGGATGCTCCTCGATGCGGGTCAGCTCTCTGCGTACATGCTCCGGAGAAAGCCCTTCTTCCTCAATGCGCCTTGACAGCTGGTTTACTTCCGCCACCCTGCGCAGGTTGGTATTGTTGACAGGCACCTGCAGAACCTTGGCAAACAGGGGCTCCGTCTCATCTCCGCAGCTTAGGAAAATACCGTTACTCAGCACGAAGATATGGACAGAATGAAGTCCGTAGGCACGGCAGATATGCATGATGGTATCTTCCACGCGAAAGATTTCTGCTCCGTTTTCCAGCTGGATCTGCCCGGCCTTCATGGCAAGGAGCAGGATTTCCTGCTGTGCATGGGCTTTTGTGACTGTGGATATCATGTTGTCTCTCCGCCTGACCGGTTATCCGGAAAAGCCGGAAAGCAAAAACGCTGCCCATCTTTGCGGATATCTGCCACGCGGTCCCGGTATTCTGCGCTGCAGTCCAGCTTCTTCAGTGCCGGAATGACGCTGAAATCTTCCCAGAAGTGCATGGGGAAGACCATTTCGGCGCCGACTGTCCTCATGAAATCGTCCAGTCCCAGGTAAAACAGATCTTCCTGGCGTCCATCTAACGGAACCATGGCAACATCCGGGTGGAAACCGGAAGCTTTGATCTTTTCCAGCTCGCGGCGGTAGTTGGTGCTCATGTTGTTATTCCATGCCAGATCTTCGCCATTCCAGCGCCAGTTGTTTAAGTCGCCGGCATGATAGATGGTATAACCGCCGGTTTCTACCATGAAGGCCACGCCCTCATCCGTAGATTTGAAGGCTGTTACGCGAAGCCCGCCGCCTTCCTTCCATTCCAGAACCTTTCCCGGATCCATGAACCAGGAGAGGCCGTGCAGGTGCTCCGGTACCTTGTTTTGCCAGATGTCATCGGAAAGGATAAAACGGATGCGGGGGTGAGTGGCTGCCAGATCAAAGATCTTCGGGCTGAAGTGATCTTCGTGGCGGTGGCTCACAAACACGAACAGGTCTTTGGCGGGATCCAGTGGCGGAAGAGTGCCCTCTGCAAAATCAAAAAGCAGCAGTGCCTGGTCCGTCTCCAGAAGATAACCGCTGTGATGGATATACGTGATCGTCATAACGGGAGTCCCTCACTTTCTTTTCATTCATAGTATGTCCATCATAGCACAAAAGGCTTCCGAATCACAGAGTAAGTGCCTGGATTTGGGAGCCTTTTTGTGTTGCGCATGTAAAATATTGAAGATAGACCGAAAACGCGGTAAGATGAGAATAGATTTATAATGCTGACGAAAGGAAAAAAGGTGATTATGAAATACGATTTTACTTCGATTCTGGATCGCAACGGAAAAGATGCGATTGCAGTAGAGCACATTCCGATTCCGGGCGCACAGGTGAAGGAAGGCTTTGACCGAATCCCGATGTGGGTAGCTGACATGAATTTCCCGACCGTACCAACGGTTGTGGAGACCATGATGGAGCGTGTGCAGCATCCGGCCTATGGATATTTTGATCCATCGGAAGAATATTATGCTTCCATTATCCGGTGGCAGGAGAAGCGCAACGGTGTGACCGGACTCAAGCCGGAGCACATCGGCTATGAAAATGGCGTGCTGGGCGGTGTGATCAGCGCCCTGAATGTGATGTGTTCCAAAGGGGACAACGTACTGCTTCATTCCCCGACTTATATCGGCTTTACCATGAGTCTGGAAAACAACGGATATCATATTGTACATTCTCCGCTGATAAAGGATGAAAACGGAGTCTGGCGCATGGATTTTGAGGATATGGAGAAGAAAATCGTGAAAAACCGCATTCACGCAGCCGTGTTCTGTTCTCCGCACAACCCGTGCGGCCGCGTGTGGGAGCGCTGGGAGATTGAGAAGGCCATGGAGCTTTATAAAAAGTATGATGTCTTTGTAATCTCAGATGAGATCTGGTCTGATCTGATTCTGGAAGGACACAAACACATTCCAACTCAGTCTGTGAGTGAGGATGCCAGAAACCGCACGGTGGCTATGTACGCGCCATCCAAAACCTTCAACCTGGCAGGACTTGTGGGAAGCTACCATATTATTTACAACACCTGGTTGAGGGAGCGCGTTCTGAAAGAGTCTTCCTTATCTCATTATAATGCAATGAATGTGCTTTCCATGCACGCGCTGGTTGGAGCGTACAAACCGGAGGGCTATGAGTGGCTGGATGAGCTGCGCCAGGTGCTGACCGGTAATGTAGAATTTGCCTGCAGATATATTCAGGATCATTTTGAAGGTATCGAGGTATCAAAGCCGGAAGGAACCTACATGCTGTTTCTGGACTGCACAAAGTGGTGTGAGAAGCATGGGAAGACGATTGATGAGCTGCAGAGAGCCGGTGTGGAGGTTGGAGTCATCTGGCAGGACGGCAGACCCTTCCATGGTCCGTGCCATATCCGCATGAATCTGGCGCTGCCATTCAGCCGGGTGCAGGAGGCATTCGAACGGTTGGACCGCTACGTATTTCATGCAAAATAGCAATTTAAGAATAATCACAAAAGGTCCGAAGCAGGCCGGGGTGGTATCCCGCTGCGCAAAATATAAGTGCTGTGTTCGGACGATGTGGCTGACAGCCGTTTGCGGATAGTCGGACTGATCGTCCGCCTCCCGAAAACGTCAGTCGCCACATA
>OCAS01000268.1_pt1 | contig 50945 bp, 43 predicted proteins | sample 1550751 | NCBI WGS metagenome assembly OCAS01 (sample SAMEA2580301, study PRJEB22360) | human gut metagenome | biome: human gut; feature: human-associated habitat; material: faeces | place: Denmark | collected 2008/2010
GCTGGAAATCATGGCTTTTATCAGTACCGTTCTGGCTGATTTTATTTCTCTCTTAGCGGGAGCAATACAGCAGAAGCCGGTTATCCCGGCATTCCGCGGAGCATAAATATGGGTATACGTGTCCGGCTATGCAGCGACTGGTGTTTGAGGTAGGCGGACATCTTGTCCGACTATCCGCAAACATCTGTCAGCTGCATCGTCCGAACACAATACCCATATTTTGCGCAGCGGTATGCCGGGATTACCGGCTTCGGACCTGTAGTGGGTTCTGTCTCTATATTGTTATTAGAATGTCAGGCGCATTTGGTACCAGGTTACGTTGCCGTGGACGGATGCGGAGACGCCTTCATTTACGAAGCCGAACTTTGCGTAGTAATGGATGAGCTTATCCTTGCAGGTCAGCACCAGTCCTTTGCGGCCCTGGGCTTTTGCATCGGAGATGGCGCGCTTGATGAGGTCTCCGGCATAGCCATGTTTGCGGTACTCCGGGATGGTGTTGACGCCGAAGATCATCTGCCAGGCACCGGATTCCTTGTGGAGCTCGGCGCGCTCATACATTTCATCGGTCAGGTCAGCTGCATCGGTAACCATGCCGTCTACAAAAGCAATGAGCTTACTTTCATCAAACATGAGCCAGAAATGATCACCGTAATGGGAAAGGCGGTGTTCAAAATCGGCACGGGTAGCGGCTTCCGACGGCGGGAAGCATTCTGCTTCGACAGTGGTGACAGCATCAAGGTCTTCTATGGTTGCGGTTCTGATTAACATAAGGAAAGTCCTCCTGAGTATTTTCTAGACAGATTGTATTGTAGCATGATGACCATGGAAAATCCAGACGGAAGCAAAGGTCGTTATCTGATGAAAATGGCATGATGGATTAATATCCGGAATGAAACAAAAAATCCCTGTGGCACATAGACATTTATGTGCCGCAGGGATTTTTTGGTAAAAGAAAAATGCGTCTGATAGGAATCGAACCTACGCACGCGGCTCCGGAGGCCACTGCTCTATCCACTGAGCTACAGACGCATCTCTATCATGATACTATACTTTTTTCATATTTGCAAGGGGATTTATTGATTTTTTGGGCCCATTTTGATATGATTGTACTATCTTTTGGAGGATATGATTTTATGAGACACGACTGGAAATTTTTACGGGAAAAAGATACTGACACACAGAAAAAAATGCTGCTTCCGGTCCTGGTGATTCCGCTGGTGGTCATTGTACTGATGATCGTCATTGTACTTGCGGATTATGGGAAGAAGCGGTCAGCGGAGCAGGCGGCAGTAACGGAAACGGTGGAAACGGAAACGATGCCGGCGGAAACAGAGGATGCGTCTGCGGAGGAAGAAACAGATACAGAATCTGAAACGGAGACAGAGGCTGCGGAGGAAAACGGAGACCCGTACGCAACGGAAAACTTTACCCATGACAGTGTTCCGGAGGTCCTGAGCCTGATGAAGAAGTATTTCGCGGCCCGGGCCAGCGCGGACGCGGATACCATGAATGAGATTTACGGTGTATCCGGCCTTTCCTTTACGGAGCTGGAGCACGAGAAGACACGCCTGCGCAGCAATTCCAAGTATGTGCAGGATTTTGAGAATATCACGACCTATGTGCGTGCTGGTGTAACCTCAGACAGCTGGCTGGTTTACGCGCTGGCTGATATCAAATTCCACTCTGTAAAAACAGCGGCACCCATGATCATGTGGTGCTATGTAGAGAAGGATAGCGAGGGAAACTATCACATCATCAATGACGCGGATCTTTCTGAGGATGTTCTTCAGTTTGTAGATACCTCGAATCATTCGGAAGAAGTGCGCAAGCTGGCTTCCAGTGTCAACGTGAAATTAAAAGAAGCGCTGAATTCCGATGAGGATTTAAACAGCGTTTACGGTGTACTCCGGGATGGTTCTCCGGTTTACGATAATGGAGATGAACCGGAGGTTGTGATCGGAGATGATGAGACTTCTGAGAGCAGCGAAGCGGGCGCGGAGAATGGGGAAAGCGCAGCAGACGGTTCCGCAGAAAATGGCAGCGCGGCTGCTGAGGCAGGACATGGCGCAGGAGCAGAAACACAGGCGGCATCCACAGAAACGCAGAGTGCGGAGACAGCCGCTGCGGCAAACTAGACCAGAAACGATGACCTGGCTGACTGCGCAGATTCAAAAAACAAAAACACAGAATTCACAGATAGAAAAGAAAGAAGATAATGCAATGGAAACCATGAATGTAAAAGACTTTTATTTTGATCTTCCCCAGGAGCTGATCGCACAGGATCCGCTGGAGGACCGTTCTTCTTCCCGCCTTCTGGTGCTGGACAAGAACACCGGAGAGACGGAGCACCGTCATTTCCGCGACATCACTGAGTATCTGAGACCGGGAGACTGCCTGGTCATCAACAATACCAAGGTCATTCCGGCCCGGCTGTTTGGTGTAAAAGAAGATACTCAGGCCAAGATCGAGGTGCTTTTATTAAAGCGCCGGGAGAATGACATCTGGGAGACCCTGGTAAAGCCGGGCAAGAAGTGCAAGCCGGGTACCGTGATCGTGTTTGGCGAGGGCCTGTTAAAGGGTACCGTCATTGACGTGGTAGACGAGGGCAACCGTCTGATCCAGTTTTCTTATGAGGGTATTTTTGAGGAGATTCTGGACCAGCTTGGCCAGATGCCGCTTCCGCCATACATCACCCATCAGTTAAAGGACAAGAACCGTTACCAGACCGTATACGCAGAGCATGACGGCTCCGCGGCAGCTCCGACAGCAGGACTGCATTTCACGAAAGAGCTTCTGGCCCAGATTGAGGACATGGGTGTGAAGATTGCCCATGTGACGCTGCATGTAGGACTTGGCACGTTCCGTCCGGTGAAGGTGGAGAATGTGCTGGAGCACCATATGCATTCTGAATTTTACATGGTAGAGGAATCTGAGGCAAAGAAGATCAACGACACCAAAGCGGCGGGCGGCCGCGTGATCTGCGTTGGCACTACCAGCTGCAGAACCATTGAGTCTGCCACGGGCGAGGATGGAATCTTAAAGGCCGGCAGTGGCTGGACGGATATCTTTATCTATCCGGGTTACAAATTCAAGATTCTGGACTGCCTGATCACCAACTTCCATCTGCCGGAGTCTACTCTGGTGATGCTGGTTTCTGCGCTGGCAGGCCGCGAGCATGTACTGCATGCTTATGACGAAGCAATTAAGGAACGTTACCGTTTCTTTAGTTTTGGGGATGCAATGTTCATCCACGATTAAAGAACGGGATAAGAGACAGGCTATCTCTCTGGTGGGGGGATAGCCGTTTTCGGCTTATGGAAACAGGAGCGTGCGCGGCAGAAGGAAAAGAAAGCGCGCAGGAAAACTGGCTGGTGAGAAAGGAAAGAAAACCATGGAAGAAATCCGTTTAAATAAATATCTGAGCGAGCAGGGAGTCTGCTCCCGCCGGGAGGCAGACCGCCTGATTGAGGCAGGAAAAGTCACCATTGACGGCCGAAAGGCAGAGATGGGTGAGAAGGTAACCGGTCAGGAGACGATCATCTGTGATGGCAAACCAGTGGGAAAGGCGGCAGGCGGTAAAAAAGTAAAGCCGGTGCTGCTGGTAGTCAATAAACCGCGGGGAATCGTGTGCACCACTTCGGATAAAGACCGTGCGCCGAATGTGGTAGACCTGATCAAATATCCGGCCAGAGTGTATCCGGTAGGACGCCTGGACAAGGATTCCGAGGGACTTCTGCTCATGACAAATCAGGGTGAGCTGGCCAATGAGATCATGCATGCAGGCAATTTCCATGAGAAGGAGTATCTGGTTACCGTGGACCAGCCCTTCAACGCGGCATTTTTAAAGAAGATGCGTGAGGGTGTGGAGTTAAAGGAGCTTGGCGTGACCACAAGACCGTGTAAGGTGGAGGCCGCCGGAGCGAAGACTTTCCGTATTATTCTGACCCAGGGCTTAAACCGCCAGATCCGCCGGATGTGCGCGGAACTGGGCTACCGTGTAGTGACTTTAAAACGTGTCCGTATCATGAACATTCATCTGGGCAAATTAAATACCGGAGACTTCCGCCGGGTAACACCGCAGGAGCTGGAGGAGCTGGAGTGGCAGTTGGAGCAGGCACGCATGGAACGTGAAGAAGCGGATTTGCCAGAGGAACAGGATGAGTAGAGGAGAAGTCCAAATCTGAACAGAGAAAACAGATCTGTAGTTTGCGTAATGAGTGAACCGCAGAAAAACAGGCAGGTGACGAATATGGATCAGAAACAGAATGAAGATAAAATCTTGCGCATGAAGGAGCTGCACCGGCAGCTTCTGGCGGCATCCAGAGCTTATTATCAGGAGAGCCGCGAGATCATGAGCAACTTTGAATATGACCGGCTTTACGACGAACTGCTGGAGCTGGAAAAAGAAACCGGCACTGTCTTAGCCGGAAGCCCGACTCAGAAGGTGGGCTACGAGGTGTTAAGTGAGCTCCCGAAGGAGGCCCATGAGGCGCCGATGCTTTCCCTGGACAAGACCAAGGAAGTACCGGTTCTGCAGGAGTGGCTGGGAAGCCAGAAGGGACTTCTCTCATGGAAATTGGATGGCCTGACCATCGTCCTGACTTATGAGGGAGGAGAACTGGTAAAGGCGGTTACACGTGGAAACGGTGAGATCGGCGAGGTCATCACCAACAACGCAAAGGTGTTTGCCAATGTGCCGCTTCGGATCCCGTACCAGGGACAGCTGATCCTGCGGGGCGAGGCCGTTATCAAATATTCTGACTTTGCCCGCATCAACGAGGAAATCGAGGATGTGGACGCAAAATACAAAAACCCGAGAAACTTATGCAGCGGATCGGTGCGTCAGTTAAACAATGAGATCACTGCGAAGCGCAGTGTAAATTTTGAGGCGTTTATGCTGGTGCAGGCTGTAGCGGCAGAAAATGCAGGAGCAGCAGAAGACGCGGCGACAGTCGGCATGCCGGATGACGGAACCGACCATGGACGTTTCCACAACTCACGCAGGGAACAGTTTGAGTGGTTGAAGACCCAGGGCTTTGATGTGGTGGAATACAAGGAGGTAAATGCAGCTGCTCTGCCGGACGCTGTGGCGGAGTTTGCGGAAGCCATTCAGAGCTATGACATTCCATCGGACGGCCTGGTGCTTCTGATGGATGATATTGCTTACGGTGATGCCCTGGGACGCACGGCGAAGTTTCCGCGAAATTCCATTGCTTTCAAATGGGCGGACGAGATTCTGGAGACGACGCTTCGGGAGATTGAGTGGAGCGCGTCCAGAACCGGCCTGATCAATCCGGTGGCAATTTTTGATCCGGTTGAACTGGAGGGAACCACGGTGAGCCGCGCCAGTGTCCACAACATCAGCATTATGGAAGCCATGGAACTGGGCGTTGGGGATACCATCACGGTCTACAAGGCCAACATGATCATTCCGCAGATCGCGGAGAACTTAACACGAAGCGGAAACATCGTAATCCCGAAGATCTGTCCGGTCTGCGGCGGTGAGACCCAGATCCGCCAGATGAACGATGTGAAATCCTTATACTGCATGAATCCGGACTGCCAGGCGAAGAAGATAAAAAGCTTCTCCCTGCTGGTCAGCCGGGATGCGTTAAATATTGACGGGCTTTCGGAAGCCACGCTGGAGAAATTTATTGCGGCTGGCTTTATTCACAGCTATGCGGATATGTTCCATCTGGACCGGCACAAAGAAGCAATCGTTTCCATGGAGGGCTTTGGCGAGAAGTCTTATGAGAACCTGATGGCGGCAGTGAAGAAAGCATCCCACACGAATCTGGTGCGCGTAGTATACGGCATCGGCGTGGCGGGCATCGGCCTGGCAAACGCCAAGATGCTGTGCCGTGCGTTCGGCTATGATTTTGATAAGATGCGCCATGCCACGGCGGAAGAACTGACGGCGGTGGACGGCATCGGCGCAGTGCTTGCAGATGCCTGGATTGCTTACTTTGCCTCGGAGAAGAACCGCGAGGCGGTGGATGGGCTTTTAGCAGAGCTGACTATCGAAAATGAGGCGGAGAACACCGAGGCAGCCATCTTTGCCGGGATGACCTTTGTCATTACCGGTTCGGTGCAGCATTTTGCCAGCCGCAAGGAGCTGCAGGCGTTTATTGAGGCGCGGGGAGGCAAGGCCACCAGTTCTGTTACCGCAAAGACCACGTATCTGATCAACAATGACGTAACATCCAATTCGTCAAAAAATAAAAAAGCAAAAGAACTGGGAATTCCGATCATTTCCGAGCAGGATTTCCTGAACATGATGGGGGGAGAAAACAATGCCGATTAAAGTACAAAATGACCTGCCGGCCAGAGCCATTCTGGAGTCAGAAAATATCTTCGTGATGGATGAGAACCGTGCGATGAGCCAGGATATCCGTCCGTTACAGATTCTGATCTTAAATCTGATGCCGATCAAGGAGGACACGGAAACCCAGCTTCTGCGGGCGCTTTCCAACACGCCGCTGCAGGTAGACTGCACCTTTCTGATGCTGTCGACCCACGTATCCAAGAATACCTCTGCCAGTCACTTAAACAAGTTTTATGTGACCTTCGATGAGATCCGCCGCCAGAAATTCGATGGCATGATCATCACCGGCGCTCCGGTGGAAAATATGGAATTCGAAGAGGTTAATTACTGGGATGAGCTGACCTTCATCATGGAGTGGAGCAAGACTCATGTGCATTCGACGCTTCACATCTGCTGGGGTGCCCAGGCAGGCCTGTACTATCATTACGGCATTCCGAAATACAAACGGGAGAAGAAGCTGGCGGGAATTTACCGCCACAAGATCTTAAACCGCAAGATCCCGTTAGTCCGCAGCATGGATGACTATGTGATGGCACCCCATTCCCGCTACGCGGAAGTGCGCAGGGAGGATATTGAGAAGCATCCGGAGCTGACCATTGCGGCAGAGTCCCCGGAGGCCGGTATTTTTCTGGTGCTTAACGATACCGGAAGCCAGATTTTTGTTCAGGGACATCCGGAATATGACCGCATGACATTAAACAACGAGTATCACCGTGACTTAAAGAAGGGTCTGCATCCGGAGCTTCCGTGCAACTACTACGAAGACAATGACCCGTTCAATGTTCCGGTCCTGTCCTGGAGAAATACCTCCAATACCCTGTACGCGAACTGGCTGAATTTCTATGTATACCAGACGACCGATTATATTCTGACGGCGGATGAGGAATAGTCAGCCTGCAGCAATATACCGGGAATGCGCCGGATGCGGAAATCCATACAGCGATTGCGGGAATGCAGTATAAATAAAACAGAAACGGGAGAAAGCAGTTATGAATACAAATGCAGCGGGTGGATTCCCACATGTAATTCTGGCATCGGCATCTCCGCGCCGCCTGGATCTTTTGCGCCAGGCAGGCATAGAGCCGGAGGTGGAGCCGAGCCATGTTGTGGAGGTAATCCGCAGCACAAAGCCGGACGAGGTGGTGATGGAGCTTTCCAGACAGAAAGCAGAAGACATTGCCTCCCGCCACACCGGGGAAGATGTGGTGGTAATCGGCGCGGATACCGTGGTGGCGTTTGACGGAAATATTCTGGGAAAGCCAAAGGACGAGGCGGATGCGGTCCGCATGATCGCTTCATTTCAGGGCAAAGCGCACCAGGTATACACAGGCGTGACCCTGGTGTTTTGTGGAAAAGCAGGAGAAAGACCGGATGACCGGTGGAAAACCATTACCTTTGCGGAAAAAACGGACGTGTTTGTCTGCCCCATGACAGAGGAACAGATCAGGGGCTATGTAAAGACCGGGGAGCCAATGGACAAGGCCGGAGCTTACGGCATTCAGGGGCGTTTTGCGGTCTGGGTGAAGGAAATTTCCGGGGACTACAACAATGTGGTGGGACTTCCGTTAGGCCGTGTATGCCGGGAATTGCTGGGGATTTCCTGAGCAGATTCCATTTCGGGAATCCATACCAGAATGACACCAGGAGATGCTATGATTAAGAAAAAAGACTTTCTGAAAGAATATAATATTGAAAAAGAAACCCTGAAAAAAACAGGGATGAAATGGGAAGAACTGAATTCCATTTATGACAGCTACTGCCGTCTGGAGCCGCAGTTAAAGAAGATCGGCAAGGATTTTGTGAATGATTACCTGTACGATATTGAAAAGGCGGGCATCCACTCTTATCGTTACCGGACGAAAAAGGCCGGGCATCTGCTGGAGAAGATCATCCGCAAAAAGAGTGAGCAGCCAGACCAGTACAAATACATCAACCGGAAGAATTACTACAAGTATATGACCGATCTGATCGGAATCCGCGTGTTCTTCCTGTATCGTGAAGATTGGATTCACTTCCACAATTATATTACGTCGGTGTTTGAGAATGACCCGGCAAACTACATTGAAGACCGTCTGCTGGATTTTGATGACGACCCGGATCACTATTACATTGCGGAGCGCCCGAAGGTATACCGCCGGACTGGTGATACCCGCATTTACGATAAGAAGCTCATCGACATCAAGTCCGACGGCATTTACCGTTCTCTGCACTACATCATCAAGTATAAAGGCTACTACGTGGAAATCCAGGGAAGAACCCTGTTCGAGGAGGGCTGGAGCGAGATTGACCATGATATCGTCTATCCATATTACCAGGATGATGAGATGCTTTCCGATTTCTCCACGCTCTTAAATCGTCTGGCCGGTATGGCCGATGAAATGAGCTCCTATTTCCGCCGTATCAAGCAGCAGCGTCAGGAGCAGCTGGAGAAGGAGCATGCGGAGAAAGAGGCGCAGAAGAAACTCGAGAAAGAAGCCCAGAAGAAGCTCGGGAAAGAACAGAAAAAGCTGGAAAATTGATTCCAGCTTTTTCATTTTCTCAGTATATGCGCATACAAAAGCATCACCCCATAGCAAAACGACAGCAGCAGAATCTGCCCGGAGGTCTTGAAAAACAACGGCATGGCACCGGCAGGAGCGGGCAAAAATCCGGAAACAAAGTAGTGAATGCCAATGGCCAGGAACAGCAGGATGGCCGGCTTGGCAATCATGTCCCAGGCATTCCAGATGAAGGGGATCCGCCGTTTTAAGGACCACAGGTGCGCCAGGGCCAGAAACATCTCACTGGCCAGCATGCCGCAGAGGTAGCCGTAGATTCCGAAAACGGGAATGGCAGCCACCACAAAGCAGAGTCGAAGGAGCATGGCGGCAACACTCTGCAGAAAGGTAGTGCGGGTGCAGCCCAGGCCGTTTAAGATACTGCCCATGGTGGCAGCCAGGTAGAGGAATGGACAGAGCCAGGCAAGGATCTGCATACAGCGTCCGGCCTGTTCTTCCTTAAATACGCTGATGCCCAGGGGAAGGCCGAACAGTACAAAGATTCCAATGCAGAGAATCCCCATGTAGAGACTATAGCGCAGTGACATGGAAACACTTCCGGCAATGCTTTCTGTGCGGCCCTCTGCCTGATCCTTTGCTACGCTGGGAAGCAGCAGGACAGCTATGGAGTTGGTGATGGCGGAGGGAAACAGAATGAAGGGCAGGGCCATACCGGTGAGGATTCCGTAGACAGAAAAGGCTTCGGCATCGCTTAAGCCAGACATTTGCAGACGGTTGGGAATCCAGACAGCTTCGGCACCTGCCAGAAGGTTTAAGATCAGGCGGTTTCCCATGAGGGGAAGCGCGAGGGACATGAGCGGGAGAAGACAGGAGGATCCATTCGCCGGAACCTGCATGCGGCGGGGCAAAATTGCGCTGTGAGGAATCTGCGGAGTGGACGGGGCGGTCTTGGAACTTGCGGCACTGTCTGGAATTTCAGCAGACAGATTCGTGGTTTGCCTTTGCGGCGGAAACAGAACCAGGCACAGCAGGTTAAAGGATGCCGCCCCGATTTCTCCGATCAGATGACCGTATACAGCCAGCCGCACGGTGATTTCTGTTCCTTCTGCCGCCCATTTTCCTGCGATCAGGAACACCAGGCTCATGCGGACAACCTGCTCTGCTACCTGGGAAAAGGCGGGAACCCGGGATTTCTGGGAACCATAGCAGTAGCCGTTGGCGCAGGCGTGGAACGAGGCAAAGGGCAGGGAAAGACCCATAACCGGCAGATAGGGACTGCAGCGGGGCTCCATAAGAATGCGTGCTGCGATCCAGTCCTGCTCATGACAGATCAGGAAAGCGAGAATGCCGGAGAGTACCATGGAAATACAGAGACCGGTGCGAAAGACCCGGCGGCCCTGACTCTCGTGGGCAGCTATGTACTGGGAAAGGGCAGTCTGGATAGAACCGCCGCAGATGGCAAAGCAGATGCCGTAGACCGGATGCACCATATTGTAAATGCCAAGCCCCTCAGCACCGATGGCGCGAGAGAGGAAAATACGGTAGAAAAAGCCCAGGAGGCGGCAGAGAAAGCCTGCGGCCGTGAGCAGCAGCGTGCCGGTGAGAAAGGCGCGCTTTTTCTCGGAAAGACCGGAATAGAAAGACATAAAACAGCCCCCCGGCCGGAAATCTTATTACAGGATATGAAGCTCCCGCAAAAATCAGAACCGGCCATGAGGGCTGCGTTACTTTAATTTTTTATGTAGCGTTCTACCAAAAGTCCGCTGTGATAAGCCATGAGAAGCTGCTCTAAATCCGCAATCTTCTCCCGGAGTACAGCGCCGGTGTCGGTGTCGCCTACCAGCTTTCTGCGGTCCGCATGCCGAACAATGACGCTGTCAGAGTGAATGTCAATCTCTCGCTCAATGGCAGCTTCCGTGGATTCGAACGGCTCCAGGGCAGACAGAATCAGGCCGTAGGAGTTGTAGGTTAAGGTGTAGCCTGCGATACCGGTTTCTTTCTGGTATGCCTTGGAGAATCCTCCGTCGATAACCAGAATCTTACCTCCGCATTTGACCGGACTTTCGCCATTCTTGGAACGGACCGGAACGTGGCCGTTGATGATGTGGCTGCCCTTTTCCGGCAGTCCGAATTCGGCCAGAATGTGGTTGACTACGGTTTCATTCTCCAGATAGCGGTAATACGGGTTCTTCTTTTCTGTGTGGGTTTCCTTTTCTGCCAGGAAATAGCGCTCAAAGGTTGCCATCTTGTCCTTGCCAAAGAGCGGGGAATCCGGATTTAGCCAGATGTACCACATAATATCGCGTCCCAGTGTCTTTTCACGCTCCGATACGCCCATAAAAGCCTTGCGGATGTAGCTCTCCAGAATATCATAGAGGGCACGGCCATGGAAGCAGGAACCGTTGATCTCGATTTCCTTGAAGCTTCCGTCCTCATTTAACGGAATGCAGCCGTGGTAGAGCAGATTCCCGTTGTAGATTTTGTAGAGGCTTCCTTTGGCCAGCAGGAACTTTACATGCTGCTGGAGCTTTTCACAGTTTAAGAAGGCCTTGCTTAAGCGGTCCATGATATCGGCCTCGATCGGGGTGTAGGCGTAGGGATCCTTCGGGTCAATGGTCGGGAAGTTGGTATCTAACAGGTCGTAGGTATGCGGTGTCAGATTTCCGTTCTCATCCGGCATATCCAGGGTGAGGGTGCCGTGCTCGTAGTCGATGCGGTGCAGCAGATTCCGCTGTTCCATGTGATACTCCGGATGCGCCTTGATGAGCTGGCCCTCGGCCTTGAACTGGATGATGGAGATGGCTTTGTGCATTTTTAAGTTAACTTCCACCTCATACTGGTTCAGTTCATTGGAACCCTTTAACTTAAAGCAGGTACACGGGTCGTCCTTGTAGGTATTTAAGGCGAAGGTGGCAAGGGGCAGCAGGTTGATGCCGTAGCCATCCTCCAAAATATCCAGGTTTCCGTAGCGGGCACAGATACGGATGACATTGGCAATGCAGCCCGGCTGGCCTGCGGCAGCGCCCATCCACAGAACATCGTGGTTGCCCCACTGGATGTCCACGGAGTGGTAGCTCATGAGCTTGTCCATGATCTTGTGCGGGCCAGGGCCTCGGTCGAAGATATCTCCCACGATATGTAAGTGGTCAATGACCAGACGCTGGATCAGCTGGCTCATGGCAATGATGCATTCCCGGCCGCGGCCGACGTGGATGATGGTGTTGACGATGGCGTTATAATAGGAAGCCTTGTCCACACTGTCATCCTTCTCGGTGATCAGCTCTTCCAGAATGTAGGCAAAATCCTGCGGCATGGCCTTGCGGACTTTGGAGCGGGTGTATTTGCTGGCTGCGCGTTTGCAGATCTCAATGAGACGGTACAGGGTGATGCGGTACCACTCATCTTTGTCTTCGGTGACCTTTAAGATCTGGTCCATTTTCTCTCGTGGATAGTAGATCAGTGTGGCAAGGGTACGCTTGTCCTGCTGGGACAGGGTATTGCCGAATACCTCGTTAACCTTGCGGCGCACGGATCCGGAACCGTTCTTCAGCACATGGGCAAACGCCTCGTCCTCACCGTGGATGTCAGTGAGAAAGTGCTCCGTTCCTTTTGGGAGATTTAAGATGGCCTCCATGTTGATGACTTCGGTAGAGGCGGCCGCAATGGTGGGATACAGATCAGCAAGCCGCTCTAAATAACGGATTTCCGGGTAATTCATATAAACCTCCTTGTTTGCGATCATAATATATGATAGATTGATTATAGCACAGATACGGCCAAAAGCCGGGATGGGGATTGTACTTTTTCGGGAAATCGAGAAAAATTTTCATAAATTTGTTAATTCCTATTGAAATACTATGAAATAAAGACTATAATAAGCCTGTCAATATGACAGGCTGGCTGCTCTGCGCGGACAGCTGAAAAATTTAAGTATATCTTTCCAGGAAAGGTGGATTTATAGATGAAGAAAACAATCTATTTGGATAATGCGGCAACAACCAAGACCAGACCAGAAGTGGTTGAGGCTATGCTTCCATATTTTACGGAGTTTTATGGCAACCCGTCCTCTATCTACAGCTTCTCTGATGAGCCGAAAAAGGCAGTTGCAGCAGGTCGTGAGGCTATTGCAAAGTCAATCGGCGCAAAGACCAACGAGCTGTACTTTACCGGCGGCGGCAGCGAGTCTGACAACTGGGCTTTAAAAGCAACCGCAGAGGCATACAAGAGCAAGGGCAATCACATCATCACCAGCAAGATCGAGCATCATGCAATCCTGCATACCTGCGAGTGGCTGGAGAATCATGGCTTCGAGGTTACCTACATCGATGTAGACGAGAACGGTGTTCTGAAGTTAGATGAGCTGAAGAAGGCTATCCGCCCGACTACCATTCTCATTTCCGTGATGTTTGCAAATAACGAGATCGGAACCATCCAGCCGATCAAAGAGATTGGCGAGATCGCGAAGGAGCATGGCATTCTGTTCCACACCGACGCGGTTCAGGCATACGGACATGTGCCGATCAACGTAGATGATTTTAACATCGACATGATGAGTGCCAGCGGCCACAAGATCAACGGACCGAAGGGAATCGGTTTCCTTTACATCCGCACCGGTGTGAAGATCCGTTCCTTCATCCATGGCGGCGCGCAGGAGCGCAAACGCCGTGCAGGTACCGAGAATGTTCCAGGTATCGTAGGTTTTGGCAAGGCAGCAGAGATTGCTGCTGCAAACATGGAAGAGCGCATCAAATATGAGAGTGAGCTGCGCGACTACCTGATGGACCGCGTTATGGCAGAGATCCCATACGCACGCATCAACGGCAGGCGTGAGAACCGTCTTCCGAACAACGCAAACTTCTCATTCCAGTTTATCGAGGGTGAGTCCATGCTGATCATGTTAGACGATAAAGGCATCTGCGGCTCCAGCGGTTCCGCATGTACCTCAGGTTCCCTGGATCCGTCCCATGTCCTGCTTGCCATCGGTCTTCCTCACGAGATCGCGCATGGTTCCCTGCGCTTAACCTTAAGTGAAGAGACCACCAAAGAGGATATCGATTACACCGTAGACAGCTTAAAGGCAATCGTGGCAAGACTGCGCAGCATGTCCCCGCTGTATGAGGATTTTATCAAGCATCAGGCAAAATAATTGGTTTTCATAAGAAAAGGAGATAAACACTATGTATTCAGATAAAGTTATGGATCATTTCCAGCATCCGAGAAATGTCGGTGAGATCGAGAATGCCAGCGGTGTCGGCACGGTCGGCAACGCAAAATGCGGCGATATCATGAGAATCTACCTTGACATCGACGACAACGGTATCATCCGGGATTGTAAATTCAAAACCTTCGGCTGCGGCGCTGCAGTAGCAACCAGCAGTATGGCAACCGAGATGGTAAAGGGCAAAACCATTCAGGAAGCCCTGGAAGTAACCAACAAGGCCGTTATGGAGGCTCTGGACGGACTTCCGCCGGTGAAGGTACACTGCTCCTTACTGGCAGAGGAAGCAATTCATGCAGCTCTGTGGGATTACGCTGAGAAGAAGGGCATCAAGATCGAAGGTCTGGAGAAGCCGAAGTCTGACATCAGCGAAGAGGAAGAGGAAGAAGAGTATTGATTCAGGCAGAAAATAAAAAGAAGGTAGTAGTTGGAATGTCAGGCGGCGTCGATTCATCGGTTGCCGCCTGGCTTTTAAAGAAACAGGGGTATGACGTCATTGGCGTCACCATGCAGATCTGGCAGGATGAAGAGGAGACCGCGCAGCAGGAAAACGGAGGCTGTTGTGGTCTTTCTGCCGTTGATGACGCAAGACGTGTTGCATGGCAGCTGGAAATCCCCTATTATGTCATGAACTTTAAAAAGGAGTTCAGGGACAATGTCATGGACTATTTCGTGGGCGAGTATTTATGCGGGCGGACTCCGAATCCCTGTATTGCCTGCAACCGCTATGTAAAGTGGGAGTCCCTGTTAAAGCGAAGCCTCGACATTGGGGCAGATTATATTGCTACCGGTCACTATGCGCGGGTAGAGCAGCTGCCAAATGGCAGATATTCCTTAAAGAAATCTGCTACTGCGGCAAAGGATCAGACCTACGCGCTGTACAATCTGACCCAGGAGCAGCTTTCCCATACGCTTATGCCGGTGGGGGAGTATACTAAGGACCAGATCCGTCAGATCGCGGAGGATATCGGCCTGCAGGTGGCTCACAAGGCAGACAGCCAGGAAATCTGCTTCATTCCGGACAATGATTACGCGGGCTTTATTGAGCGTGAGGCAGAAAACGTGCCGGGGCCGGGGAATTTTGTGACGGCAGACGGAACGGTCATTGGCCGTCATGAGGGCATCACTCATTATACCATCGGCCAGAGAAAGGGATTAAACCTTGCCATGGGACACCCGGTATTCGTGACGGAGATCCGCCCGGAAACCAATGAGGTGGTCATCGGTGAGGCGGGAGATGTGTTTACCGATACCCTGGTCTGCAATAAGTTAAACTGGATGGCCATTGACGGCCTGCACGGAAAACCCATGGAGGTAAGCGCCAAGATCCGATATAGCCACAAGGGCGCTCCCTGTGTCATTGAGGAGATTGGGGAAGATCTGGTGCAGTGTCATTTTTCAGAACCGGTCCGCGCGGTAACGCCGGGACAGGCAGTCGTATTTTACGATGGAGATTATGTGGTCGGGGGAGGAACCATCATCCGATGAGAAAGAGAAGTGTATTACTTGGGGTGGCGGCAGCCACCATGCTTATGACGGCAGGGTGCCAGTCGAAGTACGAAAAGATTGAAGTGCCAGGAGCAATTGTGGAATCCGCGGCAGAGGAGCAGAAAGCAGAAATCAGTGAAAATAAGGCGGAACTGACCACCGAATCTGCTCCTGCCATGGAAGCACGGGATGAGACCGTGTATGTGAAAGCGACGACCCTAAACTTAAGGGTCTCTCCGGCACCGGGGGCGGCGGTGCTGGCCGCTCCCGCAAATGGAACGGCGTTAAAGCGCACCGGGGATAACGGAACCTGGAGTCAGGTGGAGTATGAGGGAAAGACCTGCTATGCGGCTTCAGCCTATCTGACTACGGAAAAGCCGGCAGAAACCGCGGCAGCGTCCGGTCAGGATGGTCAGGCGGGCGCATCTGCGGCAGCCTCCCGGAATGCGGGAGAGGTCGGCCTGAATATGGACTGGAAATATGCTTCTCTGTCGAAAATCAACAGTGGCAAGGCTGTGCTCTACCGCTCTGAGGCGGCATCCCGTAAGAATAAAGTAGTTTGTGTCAATGCCGGTCATGGAACCAAGGGCGGCAGCAGTGTGAAGACCCAGTGCCACCCGGATGGAACTCCGAAGGTGACCAGTGGAACCACCAGCGCTGGAGCAACCACAGCAGTAGCGGTATCCGGCGGCATGACTTTTGCGGACGGAACTCCGGAGGCAAAGGTAACCCTGGCTATGGCCAAAGTATTAAAAGACAAGCTTCTGGCCCGGGGGTATGATGTACTGATGATCCGTGAGAACGATGATGTCCAGCTGGACAATGTGGCCCGTACTGTGCTGGCAAATAACCTGGCAGACTGCCACATTGCTCTGCACTGGGATTCCACGAAAAGCAACAAGGGCGCCTTTTATATGAGTGTTCCCAATGTGGCATCCTACCGCGCCATGGAGCCGGTGGCTTCCCACTGGCAGCAGCATAATGCCCTGGGTGAGAGCCTTGTGGCAGGTCTGAAGAATGCAGGCGTGAAGATTTTCTCCGGCGGCAGCATGGAGATGGATCTGACCCAGACTTCCTACTCCACAATTCCTTCGATTGATATCGAGCTGGGAGACGGCGCTTCCGACCATTCCGCGTCAACCCTGGATCAGCTGGGAACCGGCCTGGCAGACGGAGTGGATGCTTATTTTGGAAAGTAAGAATTCCTTTAAAAATAGAGACAGAGATATTTACAACCGGCCATTTTTCGTGTATAATACATGAGTTACTGCGTTACAGTGTTACAGTACAGGTGACAAATGGAGATATACCCAAGTGGCTGAAGGGTCCGCACTCGAAATGCGGTAGGTCGGGCAACCGGCGCGAGAGTTCAAATCTCTCTATCTCCGTAAAGCAACCGGAATTCCCCGGATCTCCGGGGGTTCCGGTTTTTGTGTTCAGAGGGGATTTTCCTCTGAACGCGCCTTCATAAAAGTTCCACATGAGAGGAGAAAAGTTATGAAAAAGAAATTTTTAACGGCTCTGGTATCTGCCAGTGTTGCAGCCCTGGCATTAAGCGGCTGTGGCGGCAAGACTTCTGAGAGTACCGCAGCAGCAGATCAGAACAGCGCTGCAGCAGAAAGCAGTTCTGAGAGCGCAGGCGGGGAGGGCGCAAAGAAGGTGCTGCGTTTTGGCCAGGCAAACGCAGGAGATGGTCTGGATATGCAGACCTCTACCAGTTCCAGAGCGGCATCCATCGCAGATGAGGTAACGGAGAGCCTGCTTCGTTTTGACGATGATAACAACGAGGAGCCGGTGCTGATCACCGATTTCCCAACTGTTTCTGATGACGGCCTGACCTACAGCTTTGAGTTAAAGCAGGGCGTACACTTCACCAACGGCACCGAGCTGACCAGTAAGGATGTCAAATTCACCTTTGAGCGTATGTTTACTCCGGCTACCGCAGCAAAGAGCACTGCTTACTTCAACATGATCAAAGGCGCACAGGATATGCTGGCAGGAAGTGCTACCGAGCTGGCCGGCTTTGAGATCGTGGATGATTATCACTTCAATATCACGCTCGAGTATCCATTTGCACCGTTTGTAAAGAACATTGGTACTTCCTACGCAGATATCTTCCCGGAGGACGCATGTACCGCAGCCGGTGAGAACTGGGGCCTTGGCACCGATCTGATCGGTACCGGTCCGTACAAGATTGCAGAAAACGATGATACCACCCAGGTTGTTCTTGTAAAGAATGAGGATTACCACGGCGGTGAGGTAAACTTAGACGAGCTGGATATCATCTTCTACGATGATGACCAGACCAAGCTGATCGCATACGAGAATGGTGATATTGACCTGGCAGACTTAAATGCAAGCCTGTTAAGCCAGTATGAGGCAAACTACGCAGATGAGATCACCGCTTACCATCCGCTTGGTACCTCCTTTATCTCCATGAACTTAAAGGATCAGTACTTAAGTGATGTGAACGTAAGAAAGGCTATCTCTCTGGCCATCAACCGTGAGGAGCTGGTCAGCGCAGTGTTAAACGGAGCAGGTATTCCGGCTACCTCTTACTTAAATAACGGCATTCCTGGACATGACGATTCTCTCTCTGTATACGAGTATGATCCGGAGCAGGCAAAGGCACTCCTGGCAGAGGCCGGTTACGCAGATGGCTTCACGATCAGCGCAGAGGTCCGTCAGGCTGACCAGGCTGTATTTTCCGCTATTCAGGGTTACCTGGCTGAGGTTGGCATTAACCTGGATCTGACCGTAGTTGATAACGCAACCTACAACTCCGACAGAACCGCAGGCAAGATCCCGATGACCGGAACCACCTGGAACGCGCTGTACCCGGATGGAGATTTCCAGATGTACAACTACTTCTACTCCAACAGATCTGACGCGCAGGGAGTATTCTACAAGAACGATGACTTTGACAAGCTCTTAGACGAGGCAAGAAAGTCTACCGATGAGACTGCACGCGCAGATATGTACAAAGAGGCAGATAAGATCCTGTCCCAGGAAGATTACGCATGCATCCCGCTGTACTATCCGCAGTCCCAGTTCATCGCGAAACCGTATGTGAAGAACTACAAGGTGGGCAACCTGATCTATCATTTCTGGAATGTGGATGTAGATACCGCAGCACAGAATCAGTAAGCAGAATCTGCATTCACAGGGGCACACGGCCCGGTGAAAACAAAAGCGCTCCGGCGCGTGGGGGTCCGGCATGCCGGACTCCCTTTTCTGTTTCAATAACTTAAAAACAAAGGAGGAGATCGCTTGATCCGATATATCATAAAGCGGGCGGCCCTGGCTGTCGGCATCATTTTTTCCATCTCCCTGATCACATTCTTTATCCTGAACGTGATCCCGGGTGACCCGGTAGCGGCAATGCTGGGTGAGTTCGCGGATGCGGACAAGATCGCCCAGGTAAAGGCCCAGATGGGACTTGACACCCCGCTTCCGGTCCAGTACTTTAACTGGCTGAAAGATCTTCTGCACGGAGACATGGGAACCAGTTATTTCCAGAAGAAACCGGTCATTACCCTGATCCTGCAGGCATTCCATTACACGGTCATCATGGCTACCGCAGCCTATATTGTAGCGCTGATCGTGGGCCTGACCACCGGCATTCTGGCGGCTGTTTACCATGACCGTCCGCTGGACCGCATTCTTATGAGCCTTTCCGCCCTGGGAATTTCCGCCCCGTCTTTCTGGGTAGCGATTATCCTACAGATTTATGTAGGACTGCGTTTTGATATTTTCCCGGTATCCGGCGTAAAGAGCCCCATCGGCTACGTGCTGCCCTCCGCGGCTCTGGGTGTGCGCTACGCGGCATCCATTGCCCGCATCACCCGTGCCAGTATGCTGGAGGTGACCGGCCAGGACTTTGTCAAGACGGCTTATGCCAAGGGACTGTATTCCTGGCGCATTATCCTGATTCATATTTTCCAGAACGCCCTGGTGCCGATCATCACCGTGATCGGTACGGATATTGGCGCGCTTCTGACTGGATCCATGATCACCGAGAACGTGTTCAACATCCCGGGAATCGGAAAGCTTCTGATTGATGCCATCCACCGCAGAGACATTCCGCTGGTGCAGGGCGGCGTCATCTATGTGGCGGCCATCTGTGTCCTGATCTACTTTATCGTGGACATTCTGTATGCGGTCATCAACCCGAACATCCGCCTGACGAAAGGAGAATAGCTGATGAGAAAAAAGAATTATTATTCCGAGAGCTTAAAGCTGTTCTGGAAAAACAAGCTGGCGGTGCTGTCGCTGCTGATCCTGGCGATCCTGGCTGTGTCCGCAATTCTGGCCCCGGCTCTCACTCCATATGACCCGAATAAGCAGGTACTGGCAGACAAGCTGCTGTTTCCAAGCGCTGAGCATCTGTTTGGTACCGATGAATTTGGCCGTGATATTCTGACACGCTGTCTCTACGGCTGCCGGGTATCCTTAAGCGTCGGCCTGGTCTCCCAGCTGATCGCCTCTGTGATCGGCTATTTTATGGGTGTGTGCGCCGGTTACTTCGGAAAGAAAGTGGACGATGTGATCTCTTTCCTGATCCAGGTCTTTTCCAGCTTCCCGGCTCTTTTGTTTGCTATGGCGCTGATGTACGCGCTGGGCTCCGGACTGATGAATCTGTATCTGACCCTGGGATTTTTATCCTGGGCCAACACCGCCCGCCTGATCCGCGGCACGGTGCTGCAGTTAAAGGAGCAGGAGTACATTCAGGCCTGTCGCATTGACGGCGGAAGCAGCCTGCGCATCATTTTAAAGCATCTGTTCCCGAACTGCATCCCGATGCTGATCGTATCCTGTACCCTGGGCATTCCGTCCGCGATCCTGACTGAGGCCAGCTTAAGCTATCTGGGACTTGGCGTGCCGAGCCCGACTGCAAGCTGGGGTTCCATGATCTCCGGTGCCCAGACCTTCATTCGTACCAACACCTACTACAGCCTGTTTCCGGGACTCTGCATCATCCTCACCGTGATCGCCTTCAACACGCTGGGTGATGGACTGCGGGATGTGCTGGACCCGAAACTCCGCAAATAGAAAGGAAGACGACATGGAAAACGAAAACATTCTTATAATCAAAGATCTGGATGTGCGGCTGTTTACCGACCGCGGCGAGCTTCCGGTCATCGACCGTTTGAGTCTTACCCTGAAGGCTGGAGAAACCCTTGGCATTGTGGGTGAGAGCGGCTGCGGAAAGAGTATGCTGGCATCTGCCATCATGGGACTGATCGCCCATCCGGGAAAGGTAACCGGAGGCAGCATTCAGTTTGAAGGCCAGGAGCTGGCAGGGATGAAAAAGAAGGATCTGCGCAGGATCCGCGGCACCGGCATCTCCATGATCTTCCAGGAGCCGATGACCAGCTTAAACCCGCTGATGACCTGCGGGCGTCAGATCGTGGAGACCATTACCTCTCATGAGAAGGTGAGCAAAGCAGAGGCGAAGGAGCGTGCCCTGGATATGATCCGTTCCGTTGGCATCGCCCGCCCGGAAAAAGTATTTTCTGAGGTTCCGGCCCAGCTTTCCGGCGGTATGCGCCAGCGTATCATGATCGCCATGGCGCTGATCTGCAGGCCGCGGCTTCTGATCTGTGACGAACCGACCACGGCGCTGGACGTAACGGTGCAGGCCCAGATCCTGGGACTGATCCGCCGCCTGCAGAAGGAAACAGGAACTTCCGTTATCTTCATCAGCCATGATATGGGCGTCATCTCCCAGATGGCAGACCGGGTAGCGGTCATGTACGCGGGCCAGTTGGTAGAATACGCCGAAGGGGAAAAGATCTTTACGGAGCCAAAACATCCCTATACCCAGGGACTGCAGGCAGCCATCCCGCGTCTTGATGAAGAAAAAGACACCCTGCTCAGCATTCCGGGCAATGTGCCGATGCTCTATGAACTGCCGAAGGGCTGTATCTTCTCTCCGCGCTGCGCCCACGCAACGGAGCGGTGCAGAAATGAACGCCCGGCGCTCGTGGAAAACAGCGGTCATCTGGTGCGGTGCTTTTTGTATGAGGACAATAAAAAACAGACTAAGAGTCAAAGCAAGGGAGGAGCGCAGGCATGAGTGAGACGATCCTTCAGGTAAAGAACTTAAAGAAACATTATATGGTGGGCAGAAAGGGGCTGTTCGGGGAAAAGGAGTATGTCAAATCCGTGGACGGTGTCAGCTTTGAACTGCACCGCGGTGAGACTCTGGCCATTGTAGGCGAGAGCGGCTGCGGCAAATCCACCACCGTGAAATCCCTGATCCGCGTGACGGAGCCGACTTCCGGCGAGGTCATCTTAAAGGGCCAGGATTTCCTGAAATTGAAGGGCGAGGAGCTGAAAAAAGCCCGCAGAAATATCAAGATGATCTTTCAGGATCCCTACAGCTCCTTAAATCCGCGTATGACGGTGCGGGATATCATCGGGGAACCGGCGGATATCGAGCATTGTTATAAAAATGAGGAAGAGCGCGAGAATCTGATCCTGGATACCATGGAGATGGTTGGTCTGAACAAAGACTTCGCGGACCGTTATCCCCATGAATTTTCCGGCGGACAGCGCCAGAGAATTGGTATTGCCCGGGCCATCATCTTAAAGCCGGAGATCATCATCTGCGATGAGCCGGTATCTGCGCTGGATGTATCTGTGCAGGCGAAGATCATCAACCTCTTAAAAGAACTTCAGCAGAAGTTAAACATTTCCTATATTTTTATCTCCCACGACCTGGGCGTAGTCAAGCACATCGCGGACCGCGTGATGGTGATGTACCGCGGCCATGTGGTGGAAGAGGGAACCCGGGATGAGATTTTCTCTCATCCAAAGCACGACTACACAAAGCTGCTGTTAAGCAGTATCCCGAGAATCGGAGAAAAAATGGATTTTGAAGCATTTGATTCTTCGTATCAGGCGTACTATGATGAACTGGACAAAGAGAACAGCTGATTGCCGGTGTCTGTACAACATGAGGCCAGGAATGGAAAAGCTGTTTGGAACTGGAAGAAAAACGGAGGAAGCAATTTATGAAACTGGACAGAAGCCAGATTGAAGCGGATTTCCGTGCCCTGATCGGACCGCTGTGTGACGCAGTTGGACCTTCCGGGTTCGAGGATGAGGTGGCAGATCTGTTAAGAAAAGAGCTGTCTGGCTGTGATGTGGAGCTTTCGGATGACGTGATGGGAAACCTCATCGCGTATAAGAAGGGAAATAAAAAGGGCAGCGTGCTGATCGCAGCCCATATGGATGAGATCGGACTCATCATTCGCCACATTGACAGCAAAGGCTTTTTGTGGGTAGAGACTCTGGGCGGCATCGCGCCGCAGCAGTTTTTCGGCAAGCATGTGATCATCAAGACGGAGACCGGCCATGTGGACGGCATTGTGCAGTCCCTGCATCCGGGACGTCCGGACCGCTGCTCCGAAATGCCGAAATCCGCCCAGGAGTTTTACATTGAGGTGGGCGCGGAGAGCCGCGAGGAAGTATATGAGATGGGAATCGAGGAAGGCAATTCCGTTTCCATCTGCTATCCGGTGATTTTCCTTGGAAAGCACAGGGTAGGCGCAAAGGCATTAGATGACCGGGCACTGGTATTTATTCTGTTAGAGGTGTTAAAACTCTTAAAAGATGACGCCGATGTACCGGATATCTACGGCCTGTTTTCCACCCAGGAAGAGGTGGGAGCCCGCGGTGCCATTGCGGCAGCCACCCGCTTAAAACCGGATGTAGCCCTGGCTCTGGACATGAGCCTGGCTGTGGACATTCCGGGGGTTTCCGAGAGCCGCTACATCAATGAGCTGGGCCGCGGCACGTCCATCAAGGTGATGGATAAGCTGAGCGCCGGCGTTGGCGGTATCCTGGCAAACCGGGATCTTGTCCGTGAAATGAAGCAGATCGCAAAGGCACACGATATCCCCTACCAGATCGAGGCCTATGCGGCAGGCGCTACCGACGCAAGCTTTATGCAGACCTTAAACGGCGGCATCAAGAGCGGCGGCATCCAGATCCCGATGCGTTATGTGCATTCCTATGAGGTCTGCGATATCCGCGATGTGGTGGACAGTGTAGAACTTCTTTACTGGTATGTAAAGGACGCACAGATCTAAGACGCAGGAGAATATTACAGGGTATCACGAGAAAAGCCAGAACGGGACCGTTAAAAAATGGCCCCTGAATATACACAATAAAGGAGAACAAAGTTATGAGCATCAGAGTTGGTATTTTAGGTTACGGCAATCTGGGAAAAGGTGTTGAGAGCGCCATTGCCCAGAACGATGACATGGAGCTGAAGGCAGTCTTCACCCGCAGAAATCCGGAGAACGTAAAGGTTCGCACCGCAGGCGTAAAGGTTCTGCAGGCAGATGAGCTGTCCCATATGCAGGACGAGCTGGATGTGCTGATCCTCTGCGGCGGAAGCGCAACCGATCTTCCGGTTCAGACTCCGCAGTACGCTTCCATGTACAACGTGGTAGACAGCTTCGACACCCATGCAAGAATTCCGGAACATTTTGCGGCAGTGGACGCAGCAGCAAAGAAGGCAGGCAAGGTCAGCCTGATTTCCTGCGGCTGGGATCCGGGCATGTTTTCTTTAAACCGCCTGTACGCAAACTGCGTGCTGCCGGAAGGCAAGGATTACACCTTCTGGGGTAAGGGCGTGAGCCAGGGACATTCTGACGCAGTACGCCGCATCGAGGGTGTAAAAGACTGCAGACAGTACACCATCCCGGTAGAGAAGGCTGTCGAGGCTGTCAGAAGTGGTTCCAATCCGGAGCTGACCACCAGAGAAAAGCACACCAGAGAGTGCTTTGTGGTAGCAGAGGAGGGCGCAGATCTGGCTAAGATTGAGAACGAGATCAAGACCATGCCGAACTACTTCTCTGATTATGATACTACCGTTCACTTCATCACCGAGGAAGAGATGAAGCGTGACCACAGTGGACTGCCGCACGGCGGCATGGTCATCCGTACCGGCGTTACCGGAATGGAGAAAGAGCACAAGCATGTGATCGAGTACAGCTTAAAACTGGATTCCAACCCGGAGTTCACCGGCTCCGTGATCGTGTCTTACGCAAGAGCAGTCAGCCGCATGAATAAAGAGGGCATGAGCGGATGCAAGACCGTATTTGATGTGGCACCGGCATACCTTTCCCCGAAGAGCGCGGAAGAGCTGCGCGCACATATGCTCTAATAAAAATTTAAATGAATAGCTAATAAGGTCCGAAGTTCCGGTGCAGTCATACAGAACCGCAGACACTGCGTGGAATTTTGTACTTCGTGCGCTGGAACGAAAAGAGTGGCTGGAAGAAGGAAAAGCAGAAAGCATCCTGGAATTTTTGGAAGATAGCGGTTCAGTGCCGGAAAAGCTTCGGCAACATGTTCTGAAAGAACGGGATATACAGACATTAAGCAGGTGGCTGTGGCTGGCTGCGCGAGCAAAAAGTATAGAAGATTTTATTCTGAATATGGGATAGGAAGTACTATGCTTCGCTTCCTGAAATCAGTATAAGGGGATGTTTCGTATAATGAAGCGAATTACCAATAAAACGATTTTGAGATGTATTGATGATTCTCATGATGGATTTTTAATTACCAGTCCGGAGGGAGAAATCCTGTATGTAAATAAGGCATATAAAAAGCTTACGCGGCTGGGTGAGTTGGCTGCGGAGGGAAAGAATTTTCATGAACTTTTTCTGGAGGGCTATGTTCCGGCAGAACCAACCTGTCTTTTGGCCGTGCAGAAACGGGAAACAGTGATCCGGGTGCATGACTGGAGACAGGCCTATATTGTCAGCACTTCAGAGCCCTTTTACGATGTGGAAACCGGAGAAATCCAGCTGATTGTTACTACTGTCCGGGATGTGACGGATTTTTTTGAGATTCGCGATGATATCGAGCATATCCAGAAACTGGTCAAGGAAGTGGCGGATAATCTTACAGATTATACAGATTATGGAAGCGGTATTGTAGCGCGGAATGAAACCATGCGGAATCTTTTGAGCATGGCGGCTAGGGTGGCCGTGTACGATGCTCCGGTGCTGCTTCTTGGTGAGTCCGGATCAGGAAAAGAGGTACTGGCGCATTTTGTACATGAGCATAGCTTACGGAGGGATAAGCCGTTTCTTGCCATAAACTGCGCGGCGATTCCGGAACAGCTTTTGGAATCGGAGCTGTTCGGCTATGCGGAGGGGACATTTACCGGCCAGCTTCGCGGTGGGAAAAAGGGATTGTTTGGTGAAGCTCATGGTGGAACCCTGTTTCTGGATGAACTGGGGGATATGTCCATGGAGCTACAGAGCAAGATCCTGCGGGTTCTGGAAACAAAAATGTACACCCCTGTGGGAAGCCATAAGCAGTATGAAACCGATGTGCGGATCATTTCTGCTACCAACCGGGATCTGGAAAAAAAGATTGCCGATGGGGAATTTCGCCAGGATCTGTATTACCGTCTGAATGTTGTGAAACTGAATATTCCGCCTTTGCGGGAACGTCCGGAAGGTTCGGAATATGGTGGAGATGATGTTTGCGGTGAGTCAGGGAGATACCCTGAAGGTTCCGGAACTGATTTTCAAGAAAGAGCAGAAGAAAAAAGAATCTGTTGTTGCGTTGGAACCCCTGGATGTTTATATGGGAAACACAGAGCGGGAATATCTGCAGAGCGCGTATCGCCAATGCGGATCTACACGCCGTATGGCCGAAACTCTTCAGATTGATCATTCTACCGTAATCCGGAAAATGAAGCGTTATGGCATTAATGCCACCAGAAACAGCGGAAGAAGGACTGAAAAATAACGTGAATTTCATAAAATGATAAAAGCATGGCAAAAAGGAACCAGTATTGATTGCACATTTGCAATCAATACTGGTTCCTTTTTGTCGTTTTGGAGCTGAATTAGGTTAGAATTGTGAAAAAGAAAACGATACTAAGCTATTTTTGAAGTTGGCATGGAATTTGCTTATTAATAAATCAGATCAATAAAACAAGTGTTTCATTCAGAAAGGAGAACAATATGATACCTTCAAAGGAAAACATGGAATTAGCAAATCTGGTGGGTGACTGGTTAAAGAATGAAGTAGCGCCGGTATGCGGTGAGTATGATGAAAAAAATGAGTTTCCTGAAAAACTGTATGAGCAGATGACGGAGCTCGGACTCAATATTATGTGTACACCTGAGGAATATGGCGGTCTTGACTTAAGCGCAGTAGCGCAGACGCTGATTGCAGAACAGCTTGGACGCTATGAAGTCGGACTTGGCTCTGCAGTGGGAGCAAACGCATCTGCTACGCATTTGATGAATCAGTTTGGTTCCCCCGAACAGAAAAAAATCTTTTTTGACATTCTGGTAAATGGCGGATGGGCTGCATTCTGCCTGACTGAGCCGAATGCCGGATCGGATGCCGGAAGCGTGACTACAACGGCAGAAGAGAGCGAAGATGGTTATGTTATTAACGGAACAAAATGTTTTATCACCAATGGTGGAATTGCAGGAGTTTATCTGGTATTTGCAAGCATGGACCGCAGTCTGGGAGTAAAGGGCATCAGCTGTTTCCTGGTAGAACGGGATCGCGAGGGAATCTCCATTGGCAAGCATGAGAACAAGATGGGAATCCGCCTTTCCAATACCACCGAAGTAGTTCTGGATCATGTGAAGGTTCCGAAGGATCATCTGATCGGATTACAGGGCAAAGGCTACAAGATGGCCATGGCTACTCTTTGTGAGTCCCGGGTAAACGTAGGCGCCATGGGTACCGGACTGGCAGCCCGCGCACTGGATGAGGCCATTGCCTATGCAAAGACAAGAGTACAGTTCAAACGCCCGATCGCAGATCTTGCCGTAATTCAGAATATGCTGGCTGATATAGCGATGCAGGTAGAAGCCTCCAGACAGCTGGTATATCATACCGCAGAGCTGATTGATGCAAAGCTGCCGTTTGCAAAATATTCTTCCATGAGCAAATGTTTCGGTGGTGATACCGCCATGAAGGTAGCGCTGGATGCGCTGCAGGTACTGGGCGGCTATGGCTACATGAAGGAATACCCGATGGAGAAGCTGGTGCGTGACGCAAAGATTCTTCAGATTTATGAGGGAACCAATCAGATCCAGCGTGTGGTAATCGCAAAAGAAATTTTACGTTAACCGGAACGTTACAGCAGTGAGGAGGAAATAAGAATGAATATTTTGGTGTGTGTAAAACAGGTGCCGGATACGACAGAGATTAAGATCGATCCGGTTACCAATACCCTGATCCGTGCCGGAGTGCCAAGCATTGTCAATCCCTTTGATGCATATGCCCTGGAGGTTGCGGTACGCCTGAAAGAGAGCGCCGGCGGAAGGGTAATCGTTGTTTCCATGGGACCGGAGCAGGCGAAGAACGCTCTGAAAGAATGTCTCTCTGTAGGAGCCGATCAGGCTTATCTGGTCAGCGGACGTGAATTTGGCGGTTCGGATACCCTGGCTACCAGCTATGTTTTATCCTGTGCAGTCCGTGCGTTGGAAGAAAAAGAAGGCGCTCCCTTCGATCTGATCTTCTGCGGCAAACAGGCCATTGATGGAGATACCGGCCAGGTTGGGCCGGAGCTGGCAGAGCATCTGGACTGTGCACAGATCACCTACGCATCCGATGCTGTACTGGAGGATGGAAAGCTGAAGGTGAAACGGGAGAGCGATGAAGGATACGATTATCTGACTGCAGAACTTCCGGCTGTGATCACGGTTGTAAAGACTGCTTTTGAGCCGCGCTACGCAACCCTAAAATCCAAACTGGCAGCAGGAAGAGCACAGATTCCGGTTCTCGGTGTAGCAGATATGAAGATTGATACCGCAAAGTGCGGTCTGAAGGGTTCTCCCACCAAAGTAAAAAGAACCTTTACTCCGGTACATAACAAAACTGGTGTGAAGCTGGAAGGAAAGAGCGCCCAGGAATCCGTTTCGGAGCTTATGAACCTGCTTACGGACGCGAAAATTTTATAGGAGGAGATTACAATGGCGTTTGAAGAATATAAAAATCTCTGGGTATTTATTGAAACCGAGGAAGGAAAGGCAAAGCCGGTAGGATACGAACTGCTGACACCGGGACGCCGTCTGGCTGACGCAAATCAGGAAAAGCTGGTTGCGGTTGTGATCGGTAAAAATGTAGAAGGCGCAGCAAAAGAAGCAGAAGAATATGGCGCGGACGAAGTAATTCTTGTGGATGAGGATGCTTATTACAACTACAATACGGACGCATTTTCCGATGCCATGGAGCAGCTGATTAAAAAATATAAACCGTCCACCGTACTGATCGGAGCTACTAACAATGGCCGTGACATGGGACCGCGTCTTTCCTGCAGGCTGGGCACCGGGCTGACCGCAGATTGTACGGACCTGTCCGTAGAGGAAGAAACCGGAAATATCATCTGGACCCGTCCGGCCTTTGGCGGAAACCTGATGGCAAATATTCTCTGCCCGGGTACTCGTCCGCAGATGGGTACGGTACGTCCTGGCGTCTTCAAAAAAGGTCAGAAAGATCCAGAGCATCATGCAGAAGTGATCCGCGAGCATATCGTACCGGATCCGGCCCGGGTTCGTACAGCACTTCTGGAGCGGATCAAAGAGGTGGCTGAGGCTGTGAATCTGGAGGAGGCAGAAGTGATTGTTTCCGGCGGACGCGGACTTGGAAAGGCAGAAAACTTCAAGCTGATCCAGGAACTGGCGGATGTGCTTGGCGGTGTGGTAGGCGCTTCCAGAGCTGCAGTAGACGCAGGCTGGATTCCGCATGCACACCAGGTTGGACAGACCGGAAAGACTGTTGCGCCGAAGCTTTACATTGCCTGTGGTATTTCTGGAGCAATTCAGCATCTGGCAGGAATGTCCGGTTCCGATACCATCATTGCCATCAATAAAGATGCGGATGCTCCTATTTTTGAAGCAGCAGACTATGGCATTGTGGGAGATCTGTTTGAGGTCATTCCGGCACTGATCCAGGCAATCAAAGAAAGCAGGGTCTAGAAAAACGCAACCGATGGAATTGAGAGAGGGAATAGTATGAACGCAGAACTGCGGACCATTCCGGAAGCCCTGGATGAACGGGCTGCCGAGTGCGGAGAACAGACCGCATACATATTTGACGGAGTCCGGTATACCTGGAGAGACTGTGAACGGCAGGCCGAAGCCTTTGCTGCGGAGCTTTTTCAGAAAGGCGTCAGAGCCGGAACCCATGTAGGAATCTGGGGCGTAAACAGCTATCCGTGGGTGTGCTGCTATTTCGCTGTATTAAAACTGGGAGCAGTGGCTGTACTGCTGAACTTTTCCTACAAGGAAAAAGAAATGGCAGAAATTCTGAATTACGCGCAGGTAGAATATCTTGCAATGGGAGAGCCGCGGGGCAGTCTGAATTTTGGCCAGATCATTTCCAACATTCGTGGAGAGATCAGCACACTGAAGGAAGCCTTTTTCCTGAGTGAACTTGGGAAAACGGCGCAGAAACTGACCGTTGGAACTGCGTATTACCCGGAGCCAGAGGACACGGCCGTGATCATATTTACATCAGGAACCACGAAACGGCCGAAAGGTGTTATGCTGGCACACGGGCAGCTTCTGCAGGCTATGCAGGCGGTTGTGGACCGGATGGGGTGGACTGAGGAGGACTGTCAGCTTCTTACACTTCCCTTGTTTCATGGTTCCGGAGGAAACAGTGGAATCCTGGTGGGACTGTTAGCTGGGATGACTTCCGTGATTCAGAGGCGATACCAGTCGGTACCGGTTATGAAGGCAATTGAGGAATATCAGTGCACGGTATTTAACGCGGTGCCATCCATGCTTCTGATGATGATTCATAATCCGGAATTTGGAACCTATGATCTGTCCTCATTACAGTCCGGCATCCTGTCCGGATCAAGCATAGCGCCGGAACAGTATGATCGGATCCTTGAGAAAACCGGATACCGGAATCTGCAGCAGGCCTATGGAATGACGGAAACCTCCACTTTGAATACGCTGGTACGGCGGGATGCGGATATGCTTCAGAAACGCGGCACCGCGGGTGAGGCGCTTCCGGGGGTTCAGATCCGGATATGGAACTGCAGGGAGCAGCGGGAGGCAGATGCCGGTGCCCCGGGAGAAATCCAGATCCGGGGATCGTATCTTATGAAAGGTTACTACAACATGGAGGAACAGACCAGGCAGCAGTTCCTGGAGGACGGATGGTTCCGCACAGGGGACAGCGGATGGCTGGATGAGATGGGATCCCTCCATTTTCAGAGTCGTCTCAGTGAGATGATTGTGCGCGGCGGGGAAAATATTTCCCCATCGGAGATAGAAAACCAGATCATGTTGTGTGATTCGTCTATTTCCGCAGTCAAGGTTGTGGGCGTTCCGGCTCCGATCATCCAGGAAGAGGTGGTTGCTCTGGTGAAGACGGACAACGGCAGTATCCGGGAAGAAGCTGTGAGGGAGTATGTGTGTCAGCATCTGGCTGATTATAAAGTACCGAAATATGTGTTTGTAATTCCGGAGTTTCCCATGACTGGAAGCGGAAAAATTGATTTGAAAGCATCACGGGAACTGGCGGGAAATTTGGTAAAGGAGAGAGAAAACAATGAGTAATCCATATGAATTGCTGAAGGGTGTAAAGATTATTGAACTGACTACTTATGTGGCAGCACCGTCCGCTGGCAGATTGCTGGCAGACTGGGGCGCTGATATCATCAAGGTGGAGGCAACTCCGAGAGGAGATGTAACTCGTTATGTGGTTCCGCTTCCGGGGATGAAACCGGTCGCATATCAGTATCACAATGCGAACAAGCGCAGCATTGCCGTGAATTTAAAGACACCGGAGGGCCAGGAGGTAATCCATAAGCTTCTGGAGACGGCAGATGTCTTTTTCACTAACACCAGAACCAAGGCTTTAAAGAAGCTGGGACTGGATTATGAGACTTTAAAAGAGCAGTATCCGAAACTGATCCATGCTCAGATCACCGGATTCGGAGAGACCGGGCCGATGGCCAATGATCCGGGATTTGATAATGTATGTTATTGGGCGCTTGGTGGCCCGATGTACAGCTCCATGGAAAAGGGAACTGCTCCGATCATTCCTCCGAGTTCCTTTGGCGATAACAACCTGGCCTGCACCATGGCCGGAGCAATCTGTGCGGCCCTGTACAAACAGAAATGCACGGGAGAGGGAAGCAAGATCGTATCTTCTCTGTACAGTCAGGCACTTTACAATATGACAGAGCCGCTGCTTTCTATTCAGTGCAGTGACCAGGATACCTATCCGAAGAGCCGTCTGGAGAACACTCCATTAAACAATACCTATGTCTGCAAGGATGGTAAGTGGATTATGGTATGTTGCCATGAATATGAGCGTTACTTCCCGAGCTTTATGCAGATCATCGGAAGAGAAGATCTGATCACGGATCCGGAATACAATACCTTTGCCAGGGGCAATGAACGGAGCCGTGAGATCATTGCGATTCTGGAGGAAGGCTTCGCAAAATTCACCAGAGAAGAAATAAGCCAGAAGCTAGTGGAGCATGATATACCGCATGCGATCGTAGCCAATGTTCCGGATCTTCTGGAATCACAGCAGGCCTGGGATAATAAATATCTTACCCGTTTTAAACTGCACACTGGAGAAGAAATGGTGGAGGCTGCCACGCCGGTTAAGTTTGGCGGGGGGGCTGAACAGCCGAGAAAAGACGCTCCGTATCTGGGCGAGCAGAGTACGGAAATTCTTACAGAGCTTGGATATGGAAAAGAAACGATTGACAAATGGATGGAGGAAGGCATCGTGATCGAGAAAAGAGAACCATCGGATCTCGGGGGATGTTAAAATAAAGTGAAGGAGAACATGGGTATGGATAATCAGAAATCACATGTATCATGGGGCGTCATTTTTGGTGTTGTATCGGTGTGGTTTGGAGCGCACGCAGGAGGGGGATTTGCAAGCGGCAGCCAGACGATGAACTTCTTTGTAAAGTACGGATGGCCGGCTGTTTTTACACCGGTGCTGGCCATGGCCATTCTGGCCCTGGTTTACCGGGTGATCATTACCATGTGTAACCAGTACGGGGTTTCAAACTACAGTGACTGGAGCCATAAGCTGTATTCACCTTATGACAAAGTTGTCTCACCGGTCTATGAAGTCTGCAACCTGGGAGCCGGAATCCTGGCAACCAGTGCTTCTATTGCAGGAGCTGCGGCAGTACTGAATGAGACATTTTCATTGCCATATATGATGTGTGTTGTGATTATGGCGGTTGTTACAATTCTCTTATCGATGTTTGGTGCAAAAGTAATTTCTGCCGCTTCCTCTGTTTTGGTCGTACTGATTATGGTGTCAGTTGTGATCATTACCGTAAGTGGTCTTGTGGTAAAAGGCCCTCATATTGGAGTGGATGTTGCAGCAGGTTATGCACCTCTTGGAGTCGGTGCAGCGATTTGGAAGAGCATTACTTATGCAAGCTTTCAGATTTTCTCCCTGCTTGGAACCTTTGGTGTCTGCTGCCAGTTAAAGAATGCAAAGAACTGCAACAAAGCAACGGTACTTGGTTTTATCATCAACACAGCGATGCTGACCGGACTGACCCTGCTGTGCCTTGCTTACCGGGAAGATGTCACTGGCAATACACTGCCAATCCTGACAATCTGCAAATCCCTGGGCAATCCACTGTTGACTGTTCTGTATACGGTGGCTCTGTTCTGTGCTTTTGTTTCTACCGCAGTATCGGTTGTGTTCGGAACCATTGCACGTTTCGGCAAATTCTACGATAAGGTAAAACTGCCACAGAATCTCTGGAACGGTATCGTAGGTCTGATTGTTGTAGCGGTAGCGATGGGTGCCGCAACGTTTGGTCTGACTGCGATTGTGGCAGTGGGTTATAACTATCTTGGTATTATCGGAATCTTCCTGGTTGCTATTCCGTGTCTGACGGTGGGAACCATGAGAATTAGAAAAACAAAAGCAGATAAGGAGCAGTAACTATGTATGTAATGGGGATTGATATCGGTTCCGCGTCATCCAAAGCAGTTATTTTAAAAGATGGCAGGGAGCTTGCTGCATCGGCGGTGGTTCAGGCGGGAACCGGAACCAGCGGACCGGACCGGGTGCTGAAAGAAATCTTTGAGCAGTCTGGTCTGAAACGGTCAGATATAGCCTGTATCACGGGGACGGGATATGGCCGCTACTCCCTGGAAATTGCGGATAAACAGGTGAGTGAGATCAGCTGTCATGCGAAGGGTATTCATTTTATGCTTCCGAATGTCCGGACGATCCTTGATATTGGCGGGCAGGACGTGAAGGCCATTGCTATAGATGAAAACGGCAATGTGAACAATTTTTTCATGAACGACAAATGTGCAGCAGGAACCGGACGATTCCTGGATGTGATGGCCAGAATCCTGGAAATTGATGTAAGTGAGATGGCGGCCTGGGATGAACGCTCTCAGGAGGAAGTGACGGTCAGCAGTACCTGTACCGTATTTGCTGAGTCGGAAGTGATCTCACTTCTTTCCCAGAAATATAAAAAGGAAGATATCATCCGCGGCATACATAATTCTGTTATTTCACGGGCGGCCGGACTCTTATACCGGACAGCCATGGAAGAAGATGTGGCGATCACGGGCGGCGTAGCAAAAAATGCCGGAGTGGTACGTGCGCTGGAGCGGGAATTGAAGCATCCGGTTTATGTGGCAGAGAAACCGCAGATCACCGGAGCCGTGGGAGCAGCGCTGTTTGCATGGCAGGCTTATCAGAAAACGCTTCAGCAGAAAGGAGTCTGAGTGAATGAGTGAGATTATCAACGAGTCCATGAGTTCCAGGGAAATGCTGGATATTCTTGTGGCAAAAAATATGGAGGACGCGCGGGAAGCGAAGAAGAGAGGAGAACTGGTATGTTGGTCCAGCTCTATTGCTCCCTGCGAATTCTGTGAGGTAATGGGAATCCATACGGTATACCCGGAAAATCATGTAGTCGGCATTGCAGCCAGAAAAGGTGCTCCGGAGCTTCTGGAATATGCAGAATCTAAGGGATATTCCAATGATATCTGTGGTTACGCGAGAGCCAATCTGGCATATATGGATGTGCAGCACTGCGTTTCTGAAGAAATGCCGCTGCCGGATATGGTTCTTTTATGCAACAACATTTGTGAAACCCTTCTGAAGTGGTATGAGAATATTGCTTACGAGCTGCATATTCCGCTTCTGATCGTGGATGTGCCGTATAATCATGACAATGAAATTACCCAGGAAAATGTAGATTATGTAAAGAAGCAGTTTGAGACGATCATTCATCAGCTGGAAGAAATCACGGGAAAGCCGTTTGATTATGATCGTTTCCAGGAAGTCATGAAGGTGGCTTCTCAGAATGCTTCCGACTGGTACGAAGCAACTTCTCTGTGTTCCGCACAGCCGTCCCCCCTCAGTGGTTTTGACATGTTTAACTACATGGCTTTGATCGTGTGCATGCGCGGCAAGCCGGAATGCGGTATGACCTTCCGTAAATTAAAGGAAGAACTTCTTGGTAAGATTGAGCGCGGCGAATGTGGTTTAAAGGGAGCTGATGAAAACTGCCGCATCATGTGGGATGGCATCGCGTGCTGGCCATACTTATCGCATACCTATAAAACATTGAAAAATTATGGTGTGAACATGACGGGTTCTACTTATCCATCGGCATGGGCTCTGCGTTACACGCCGGGCAATCTGGAAGAGATGGCCCGTGCTTACACCGGAATGGGAAATAATCTTTCCCTTCAGGGACAGATTGACTTAAGAAAATCCATTATTCAGGAAACTAAATGCGATGGTGTTGTCATGCATATGAACCGAAGCTGCAAGATGTGCGACTTCCTTCAGTATGAAATTGGTCAGGATCTCCAGAAGTCCCTGCATATTCCGATCACAACCTTTGACGGTGATCAGGCAGACCCGCGCAACTATTCCAAAGCGCAGTATGAGACCCGGATTGAGGCGCTGGTAGAAATGATGGAAGAAAGAAAAAACGGCTGATGAGGAGGAAATGATTATGTTGGAAAAGAATATAAACAGATTGGTCCTTGCGGCTGATGATCCGAAAAAGACGATTGAGGAGACCTGCCGGGGATCTGGAAAAAGAGCAGTTGGTTGGGTTGCTCCGTATGCTCCGCAGGAGCTGATCGAGGCAGCCGGATGCATTCCGGTTGGACTCTGGGGCGGTCAGGCAGAGCTGAAGCGGGCCAGAACCTATCTCCCGCCCTTCGCCTGCTCCATTATGCAGTCCATCATGGAATACGAGACTGACGGAACCTACGATATCTTATCGGCTGTTCTGATTCCGGCTGTCTGCGACACCTTAAAATGTTTTGGACAAAAATGGAAAGGAACATGTCCGGCCATCCCGTTTGTACATCCGCAGAATCGCCGGGATGATCATTCTGTAGCATTTTTAACCAGTGAGTATCAGATGATCCGGAAAAAGCTGGAAGAGATTCTTCAGGTTGAGATTACCGATCAGAAAATTTCGGAAAGCATCATCCTGTACAATGAATATCGGAGCGTTATGCGGGAATTTACCGGACTGGCAGCCGATTATCCGCTGACCATTACCCCGACAGTCCGGCATAAGATCATAAAAGCCGGATACTTTATGGAAAAGGCAGAATACATTGCCATCATGAAGCAGATCAATTCCGGCCTGAGACTGAGAAAGCCGGAGAGCAGTGAGGACCGGAAAGTGGTTGTGACAGGACTGACACTGGAGCCGGATGGGCTTTTGGAAATTTTTGAGCAGTTCCATTTACAGATCTGTGCCGATGATCTGGCGCAGGAATCCAGACAATTCCGGACGGATGTTCCGTGGTTTGGCACTCCGGTAGAAAGCCTGGCGAAACAGTGGCAGAATCACAGCGGCTGTTCTCTGGCCTTTGATCCGTATAAATCCAGAATTCAGATGCTGGTAGAAATGGTCCGGGCCAAGAAAGCAGACGGCCTGATCCTGGCTCTCATGAAATTCTGTGATCCGGAAGAGTACGATGTGCCGATCATCATGGAGACTTGCAAAGAGGCAGGCATTCCGTTTTTAACAATCGAAATCGACCAGCAATCTACATCTTACGAACAGATCCGGACGAGAATCCAAAGCTTTACCGAGCAGCTGAATCATTCATAAATATAGATAACAGGAAAGCCGCGTGCTGCAAAATACAAAGCAGTGCACGGCTTTTCTTGACATGTTTCCAACGATTTGGTTATGAAAAAGGAATACACGCTGAGAAAGTTTGCTTTTTGCATGGAGTTCAGGGGCTTTCTACGTTATTGACCTTGCTGCGTTTTCTTTTTATGGCAGAGTTAATATAGGTTGCATGTGCAGTGAGAAGAATGGTTCTCTTGACGGTTGGAGGGTTATATAGTAAGTTAATAAGGTATGAATGACTGTGAATCGATAAAAGAGAAGAGGAGAATTCCATGATTAAGCTGGTGGTATCAGATATAGACGGAACTTTGCTGGAGGATGGAGGCCATGAGCTGAATCCGGAGCTGTTTGAGGTGATTTTGAAGCTTCGCGAGAAGGGAATGCAGTTTGCAGCCGCGAGCGGAAGACAGTGGGCAAGTATTGAGCAGGTGTTTGATCCGATCAAGGAGAAAATTTTTTATCTGTCAGATAATGGTGCTTATGTGGGCTGTCATGGCCGTCAGCTGTTTGTAAATCCCATTGATCGTTCTCTGGTGGAAGAACTGGTAAAGGATATCCGCAAAGCAGGACTGACTGTCATGGTTGGTGGCCCGGATGTGGCTTACCTGGAAAATCCGGATCCGGAGTTTGAGGACTGGATCGTCAACGGTTATAAATTTCAGGCAAAGAGCGTAAAGGATGTACTGGCAGTAGATGACCAGTTCATCAAGATATCCGCATACCGGAAGACAGATATTGAAGCACACACCAAGGAGCTGCGCGAAAAGTACGGTGACCGTTTAAAGATGACCATTTCCGGTGATATGTGGCTGGACTGTATGGCAACCGGCGTTAATAAGGGAGAAGCTGTGAAGCTGCTGCAGGAGAGTCTGGAGATTCTGCCGGAGGAGACCATTGCGTTTGGTGACCAGTTAAATGATATAGAGATGCTTGGCCGGGCTTACTACAGCTTTGCGATCGGCAACGCAAGACCGGAAGTTAAGGAAGCAGCCAGATTTCAGGCAGATACCAATGTGCGGGACGGCGTGCTGAAGATCCTGAAACTGCTGGTATAAGGAAAGGTTTTAATATATGGAAAAGAAACTGGTATGCCCCAATTGTGGGGAACCATTTGAGATTGATGAAAAAGGCTACGCTGCCATTGCAAAGCAGGTGCGGGACAGAGAGTTTAAAGAGGAACTGACCCGTCAGCAGGCATCGCTGGAGGCTGAGAAGAAGACTGCCCTGGAACTGGCGAAGTCCCAGACTGCAGAAAGCTACGAGAAGCAGCTTGCGGCAAAAGAAACAGAGATCCTGAAGCTGAAGGCCCAGGGAGAGCAGGCAGGGAAACAACAGGAGCTTGCGGTGGCGAGAGCAGAGGCGGTGTTAAAAGAGCAGCTGCAGGAGCGGATCCAGCGTCAGCAGGATGAAATTGCGGAACTGAAAGCGCAGGCGGAGATTACAAGAAAGCAGGCAGAGCTGGCAGAAAAACAGACAGCCTTGCAGGAAAAAAATCTGCGGGAAAGCCTGGCTACACAGCTGAAGCAGCAGCGGGAAAGCTACGATATGCAGATGAAACAGCAACAGGAAAGTTATGGCATGCAGTTAAAGCAGCAGCAGGCATCCATGACGGAACTGAAGGAGCGGTATGAAGCGCAGCTGAGGCAGCAGGAGCAGGCTATGAAGGAGCGCTATGAGGCAGAGCGCCGTCTGGAAGAGAAGGCCGTCAAGGAGCGATATGAGATCCAGCTCAGAGACAAGAACGAGATGATCGAGTATTACCGCGACTTAAAAGCGAAGCAGTCTACCAAAATGGTGGGGGAAACGCTGGAGCAGCACTGCGAGGTCTCCTTCAACCAGGTGCGGGCCATTGGCTTTCAGAATGCCTACTTCGAAAAAGATAATGAAGTTTCCAAAAGCGGAAGTAAGGGCGATTATATCTTCCGGGACTATGATGAGAATGGCCTGGAGTACATTTCCATCATGTTTGAGATGAAGAATGAGAACGAGACCACAGCGACCAAGCACAAGAACGCGGATTTCTTAAAAGAACTGGACAAGGACCGCCGGGAGAAGGGCTGTGAGTATGCGGTGCTGGTAACATTGCTGGAGGCGGATAATGATTACTATAATACGGGCATCGTGGACATGTCCCACAGGTATCCGAAGATGTACGTGATCCGCCCGCAGTTTTTTATTCAGATCATCACCATTCTGCGGAATGCTGCCATGAATTCCCTGCAGTACAAGCGGGAACTGGAGACAATGCGGAATCAGAATCTGGATATTACCCGTTTTGAGGAGAAGCTTCTGGATTTTAAAGATAAGTTTGGCCGCAACTATACGCTGGCCAGCGACCGCTTCCAGAAGGCCATTGATGAGATCGACAAGACCATCGACCATCTGCAGAAGGTGAAGGACAACCTGCTGGCATCGGAGAACAATCTGCGTCTGGCAAACAATAAGCTGGATGATCTGACCATCAAGAAGCTGACCTGGAAGAATCCGACCATGCAGGAGAAATTTGCCGAGGCGCGGGCAGCGGTCATTCCGGAAAAAGGGCAGGCAGAATCTGGACAGAACGCAGATTAGGAAAAAGATAGATGGAAAATCAGGATTAAAAGAATGAGAAATCAGAAAACAGAAACAGAGAGACTTACTGGTGACAGGGAAAATTTCAGAAGTCTGCCCAAAAAACAGAAGTGGTATAGCAGAAGCATGCGGGGATTTCGGGCAGTCATGCTGGCATTTTTTGCGGCAGCGCAGCTTACCTTCCTTACTGCCTGCAGCGTCAACATCCCCATGGTGTCTGACAGTGCGGCTACAGAAGGCTACACGGATGCCCAGACAATGCTCATCATAGCCACGGAGCGCAACCGTTACCGTCAGGTTTACACGGACCAGATCTGGAACGTGGAGGTCAGTGATGACAAGACGCCGTTTCAGACCTACCTGCTGGAGCAGATCCGCGCGTTTTTAAGCGAGATCCGGTCCATGAACCTTCTGGCAGACGAGGAGGGGCTGACGTTAAATAGTCAGGAACGGGAGCAGTTAAAGCAGCTGGCAGATGATTATTATGCTTCCCTCACCGATGCGGATAAGGCTTACATCAAAGCATCGCGGGATGATGTATACACAATGTATGAGGCCTATCATCGGGCCAATAAGCTGGTGGACGAGCTGACAAAGGATGTGAGCCTGGAAATCAGTGACAGTGAAGCACGGGTGATCCAGGTGCAGGAAATCGCGGTCAGCGAGGAAGCAAAGGCACAGGAAGTGTACGAAAAGGTTGTAAGTGAGGGCGCGGATTTTGCGGCCACCGCCAGAAAAGAATCGGAAAATTCAGAAATTGACGTAACCGTCGGGCGCGGCGAACGCGACGATGCCTATGAAAGTAACGTGTTTGCGCTGGAAACCGGTGCGGTTACGGAGCCGTTTTTATGGCGGGGAAAATGGTATGTAGTGAAATGCGTCAATGATTTTGACGAGGATGCAACGCTGGAGCGTAAAAACAATATGGCGCTGGAGCGCAAAAACAAGGCGTTTCGGAGCATTTATGATTCCTTTGAGGCAGAGCATAAGGTGGAAATTGAGGGCAGCATCTGGAACAAGGTCTCTCTGAGTGACGGAGCTGACTGCACTACTTCGGATTTCTTTGAGCGTTATCACGAGGTGATGGGCGAGTAGAACGTGCCGGCAGTGTGAGACGCAGCATGGCGTGCAGCAGGGCAGAAATAAAACCAGGCAGCAAAAGGGGGAATTTGCGCATGATCGCATTAAAAATAGAAGATTTGAAAACATTTACCGCGCAGCTTTTCATGGGAGAGACCTTTGACCACTGGCTGGTGCGGGAGGCAAATATCGTGACCTTCAACAGTTTTACGATAGACGGTCGTATCCGCCAGGGATACTATTCGGACGAGGAACTGGAAAAAAACCGCATTGAGGAGCTTTCCTCCTGGAAAGCCCTGCGCCCCTTCTGCTATTCTCTGATCAAGGGGAAAAAGCTTCCGGAAAGCTTTCAGATCACGATGCAGCTGTCACCAGAGGAGAATGAAAAATTTATCCGACGGGTAAAACCGGATTTCCCGGCGGAGCAGGTGGCGGCGCTTTACTTAAATATCCGCTACGAGAACCATGCGGCGGCCTGTGTGACCGGGACATCGCTTAAGGTGTTTACGCTGGACAAACAAATCGAGCGGGAATGGGATGATACAGTGCGCAGATATTTCAAAAAGCTGCAGATTCCCTGCGTAGAAGCAAACTAGGAGGCGGGTATGATAAAGGTATTTCTTGTGGAAGATGAAGCAATTATCCGGCGCGGGATTAAAAAAAATGTAGAGTGGGAGAAAAACGGTTTTGAGTTTGTCGGGGAGGCCGGGGATGGGGAATACGCGTATCCGCAGATCTTAAAGACCGAACCGGATATTCTGATCACGGATATTAAGATGCCGTTTATGGATGGGCTGGAGTTAAGCCATCTGGTAAAAAAAATCCTTCCGAATACGAAAATCATCATTCTCAGCGGATACAATGAGTTTGAGTACGCCAAAGAGGCTATCACCATCGGAATCAGCGAATATCTGCTCAAACCGGTTACCGCCGCCAGCCTGACGGCAGTACTCCGCAAAGTAAAGGAAGAAATCCGGGAAGAAAAGGAAAAATCCAGACTGTTGGAACGATATTTTGTGAGCTATGAAAAATACAATGCATTCCTCGATAAGACCGATTACACGGGAGTGGACCGGAAACTGATCCAGGATTTTTTAAAGCTTGGCTCCGCCGGGGAAGAGGGCATGTTTATTGATGAGTACCTTGCGGCGGTGGGCGAGAACAACTACCGGTCCCTTTTGCTGCGCCAGTACATGACCATCGATATTTTTTTCTGCGTGCAGGAATTTTTAAAGGGCCTCAGTGTCTGCGCGGACGAAATTCCGCCGGAGCTTGGCGATATCAAGTATATTCCCAAAATTGTCGTAAGCGAGGAACAGACGGTTTCCTATCTGAAAGAATTGTTCGCGTTTGCGATCTCAGAACGTGACCGGGTATCCGGCAACCGCTATGGTTCGCTGATCGATACCGCAAAGCAGTATCTTGCGGAACATTTTGAGAGCAATGACGTTTCCCTGAATACCGTAGCAGCGCAGGTCGGAGTCAGCAGCAGCTATTTTTCTTCTATTTTTAAGCAGGAAACCGGGCAGTCCTTTGTAGAATACCTGACGAAGCTGAGAATTGACAAAGCGTGTGAGCTTCTGCGCTGTACCACACTTCGGACCGCGGAGATCGGAGAACGGGTCGGATACAATGATCCCCATTATTTCAGCGCCACATTTAAAAAGGTGACGGGGGTATCGCCGAAGGACTATAAAAACGGCGGCCAGGAACCGGAAAGAAGAACGGTATGAACATTGCGAAACGGATAGCCAGCAAGGTATCTTTGAAGGAACGGATGCGTCTGCTGATCATTCTGACAGTCATTCCGCTTACGGTGATGGTGCTTGGCATCGTTGCCATGATCTACAATTACTCCGGCTCCTATAACCGGATCATGGCGAATCTGAAGGTCATTAATACCTATAATATGAACTTTAAGTCGGACATGGAATACTCCATGTACCGGGTCATGATCGGCCTGATCAACACAAAAGAGTTCGAAAACGGAGATATCCTGGAAGGGGAGAGCCAGTATGCCACGGTAGTAAAAAATCCGTTTCACATGATCGAGGAGGCCCGGTACGACATGGAAAAACGGATTACAAGAACTCCTGGCAGTGATGGAGATATCAGCATCAAAGGGATCTTATCCTGCCTTGATTCCCTGGAAAAAGCAGTGCAGAAGATGGTTGAGAATTCCAACAAGGCGGGGCGGTATGATGAGAACAGTGCCATTTGGGAAAATGATATCCAGGGCCTGTGTTCCATGATCCAGGATTATATCAACAAATATATTTATTACGAAACCCGCAACATGGAGAATCTGCAGCGGGACCTGGAAATCCACACCAGGCAGAGCGTTTATACATTTATGGTTCTGCTGGCAGTCATTCTGACGACCGGAATCATGTTTTCCGCCATGCTGACCAATTCGGTGACCAGGCCGATCAGCAGCCTGAAAATGACGGCAGAGCGCCTGGGAAACGGAGACTGGAATGCCAGGGCAGAGACGGGAAGCCTGGAAGAGATTAATGTTCTTGCGCGCACCTTCAACCAGATGAGCGAGGAAATCGCGGGCCTGATCGAGCGGATCCGGAAGGAGCAGAAGAACCTTCACATTGCGGAAATGAAGCTTCTGCAGGCACAGATCAACCCTCATTTTTTGTATAATACCCTGGATTCTATCGTCTGGATGGCGGAGGATGGAGATAACCAGAAGGTGGTGGAAATGACTTCGGATCTCAGTGATTTTTTCCGGACAGTCCTTTCCGGTGGTTCTGACTTTATTCCCATCGAAGAGGAAAAACGCCACATCGAAAGCTATCTGAAGATCCAGAAAATCCGATACGAGGATATTCTGGATTACCGGATCGTCATTGAGGAGCAGATCCTGCACAAACGGGTTCTGAAAATGCTGCTTCAGCCAATCGTTGAAAACGCGCTCTACCATGGAATTAAAAATAAGCGGGGCGGAGGCACCATTGTAATCCGCGGTTATGAGGACAAAAGCGGCGTGGTATTTGAGGTAGAAGATAACGGCCATGGAATGGATCCGGATACCTTACATGCGTTGCGGGATAAGGTAAATGGCTGCAGCGTGATGTCGGAGGTCAGTGAGCGGGGCGGCTTTGGTATGTCTAATGTGGCCCAGCGCATCCGGATGTATTATGGAACGGAGGCGTCGATTACGATTGAATCGGAAGAACAGGTTGGTACCTGTGTGAAAATTTATATCGGACATGGACAGCTAGTAGGGAAGTAAACTTTATAAAATCTAAAGAAAACACACGTCCATTGAAAGAAAACACACCAATTTCGAAAAAAAGAGAAAAAAGAGTCGAAAAAATCAGCAAAATCAGTAAAATAATCCAATTTTTTCAAAAAAAGCTCTGTTTCAAAAAGCAGAGCTTTTTTTTATAATAAAAGTACGATGTGAGTTCGGAATCATATTTAAAAGGAGGAAGGTATTTATGAAAAAGAAACTGATGGCAATCGCTATGACAGCAGCTATGGTGGGGTCTCTTACAGCCTGCGGCGGAGGAGCAAAGGAAACAACAGCAGCTCCGACAGAAGCGGCTAAGACAGAAGCTGCAGAAACGGAAGCGAAAGCAGAAGAGAGTAAAGAAGCGGATGCAGGATCCGGTAAAGCAGACGGTGATCTGATCACAGTCGGCTACGCACAGGTTGGCGCAGAGTCTGACTGGAGAACCGCAAACACCGAGTCCTTCAAATCTACCTTTACCGAGGAAAACGGTTACAAGCTGATCTTTGATGACGCACAGCAGAAACAGGAGAACCAGATCAAGGCAATCCGTTCCTTCATTCAGCAGGAAGTTGACTATATTGTAGTAGCACCTGTAGTAGAGACCGGATGGGAGACCGTTCTGGAAGAGGCAAAGGAAGCAGGAATTCCGGTTATCCTGTCTGACCGTCAGATGCAGCTTTCCGATGATTCCCTGTATGAGGCATGGGTAGGCGGAAACTTCGTAAAAGAGGGCGAGACCTGTGGTGACTGGCTGGCTAAATATCTGGAAGACCAGGGACGCGGCGACGAAGAAATCAATATGGTAACCATTCAGGGTACCATCGGTGCATCCGCACAGGTTGGCCGTACCGAAGGTATGGATAACAAGTTAAAAGAGCACTCCAACTGGAAGATGCTGGACAGACAGTCTGGTGAATTCACTCAGGCAAAGGGCCAGGAAGTTATGGAGTCCTTCTTAAAGAGTTACCCGGATATCGACGTTGTTATCTGTGAGAACGATAACGAGGCATTTGGCGCAATCGATGCGATCCACGCAGCAGGCAAGACCTGTGGCCCGAACGGCGACATCATCGTAGTAAGCTTTGACTCTGTTAAGGCAGCTTTCGAATCCATGATCAAAGGCGATCTGAACGCAACCTTCGAGTGCAACCCGCTTCATGGACCGCGTGTAGCAGAAATCATCCAGAAACTGGAAAAGGGCGAGCAGGTTGACAAGGTCCAGTACGTAGACGAAGCATACTTTGATACCTCCATGGATCTTGAAAATATTCTGAAAGACAGAGCATATTAATTCAGAATGACCATCCGTGACAGGAACGGAATGGATCACGATACATGAGTTCCGTCATGCAGGATACAGAGTGCGGAGCCGGAGGCTGAGGCTTCCGGCCCCGCACTATTTGCTTTACAGGAAACATTTCGTATAAGGAAAGTTTGAGATTAGCTGATAGGAGGCAAAGCTTTTATGGAGCAAGGTTCAGTTCTTGAAATGAGAGGAATTTACAAAACATTCCCTGGAGTAAAAGCTCTGCAGAATGTAGATTTTACACTGAAAAAGGGCGAGATCCATGCCCTGATGGGAGAAAATGGTGCCGGAAAATCTACCCTGATCAAAGTTCTTACTGGAGTAGAGGAATTTGAGACCGGGCAGATCATGATCGATGGAATTGATCACGCCATCATCAACCGCAGCCCGCAGGAGGCACAGCAGCGGGGAATCAGTACGGTATATCAGGAGGTAAACCTCTGTCCGAATCTTTCTGTCGCAGAGAACCTGTTTATTGGCAGAGAGCCAAGAAAAGGCGGACTGATCGACTGGAAGACCATGAATAAGAGAGCAAGTGAGCTTTTAAAAAGCCTTGATATAAACGCAGAAGCAACCCAGACGATCGATCATTATTCCATTGCGATCCAGCAGATGATTGCCATCGCGCGCGCGGTGGATATGTCCGCAAAGGTTCTGATCCTGGATGAGCCGACCTCGTCCCTGGATGACAATGAAGTAGAAAAGCTGTTTACCCTGATGCGGAAGCTGCGGGATGAGGGCGTCGGAATCATTTTCGTAACCCATTTCCTGGAGCAGGTATATGCGGTCTGCGATAAGATTACGGTTCTTCGAAACGGTCAGCTGGTCGGACAGTTTACGACCGCAGAGCTGCCGCGTTTCCAGCTGGTAGCAAAGATGATGGGCAAGGATTTCGATGACCTGGCCGCAATCAAGCACAGTGGAGAGGAAGAGCGGAACTTTGACGGAGAAGACATTGTGATCAAGGCGGCTGGCCTTGGAAAACAGGGCTACATCAAGCCATTTGATCTGGTGATCCGCAAGGGCGAAGTCATTGGCCTGACCGGTCTTCTTGGTTCCGGACGTTCTGAGACCGTCCGCGTGATTTACGGCGCAGAAAAGCCGGATACCGGAGAACTGGAGGTGAAGGGAGAAAAGCTTCTTTCCAGACATCCGATCGATTCCATGAACCGTGGCATGGCATATCTTCCAGAGGATCGTAAGAATGAAGGAATCATTGCAGATCTTTCTGTAAGAGAAAACATGATCATTGCGCTGCAGGCGAAGCAGGGAATGTTCCATCTGCTGAGCAGAAAGCAGCAGGAAGAGTATACCGATAAATACATCGATATGCTTCAGATCAAGACGGCGAGCCGCGAAACTCCGATCAAGTCCCTGTCCGGCGGCAACCAGCAGAAGGTGATTATCGGCAGATGGCTTCTGACGAATCCGGATTTTCTGGTGCTGGACGAGCCGACCAGAGGTATTGATGTCGGAACCAAGACCGAGATTCAGAAACTGGTAGTAGAACTGGCAGAAAAAGGAATGGCAGTCGTGTTCATTTCTTCTGAAGTGGAGGAAATGCTTCGTACCTGTGACCGCATGGTTGTTCTTCGCGATGGCGCGAAGGTCGGTGAGCTGAGCGGCACAGAGATGAACCAGGCTTCCATCATGACAACGATCGCAGGGGGGCAGTAAGTATGAAAGATTTTAATATCAAAAAATTGACATCGCAGAGATTATTTCTGCCGGTCTTCTGTCTGGTACTGGTTCTTCTTGTCAACATTATGACAACGCCGGACTTCTTTTCCATTTCCATCCGGGATGGCGTCCTGTACGGATATATCATTGATATCATCAACCGTGCATCGGAACTGGTGATCCTGGCCATCGGCATGACGCTGGTGGTATCGGCTTCTGCCGGTACGGATATTTCCGTTGGCGCGATCATGGCTGTGAGCGCGGCAGTCTGCTGTAACATTCTGACTGGCGGAGAGCGTGCGGCTACAGAGTATGCAAGTCCTCTGATCCTTGGTTTTCTTGCAGCACTGGTAATCGGTATGCTGATCGGATCCTTTAACGGATTTCTGGTTGCAAAATTAAAAATCCAGCCAATGGTAGCGACCCTGATTATGTTCACGGCCGGCCGCGGAATCGCGCAGCTGATCACCGATGGACAGATTACATATGTACGTGTGGAGAGCTACAAGATCCTGGGAAGCTTCCTCCCACATGTGCCAGTACCGACACCGTTTATTGTGGCTATGCTCATGGTACTCCTGACGGCACTGCTTTTAAGAAAGACGGCGCTGGGACTGTACATTCAGTCGGTCGGCATCAACGCAAAGGCCTCCAGGCTGGTAGGAATTAAATCCACCATGATCGTGTTCCTTGCGTACGCGTTTTGCGGAATCTGCTCCGGTCTGGCAGGCCTGATTGCTTCCAGCCGTATCTATTCCGCGGATGCAAACAACATTGGACTGAACATGGAGCTGGATGCGATTCTGGCAGTCGCGATCGGCGGAAACTCTCTTGGAGGCGGTAAATTCTCACTGGCAGGTTCTGTTATTGGCGCTTATACGATCCAGGCCCTGACGACAACCCTTTACGCAATGCATGTATCTTCGGATCAGGTTCCGGTGTACAAGGCAATCGTCGTTGTCATTATCGTGGCACTTCAGTCACCGGGCTTTGCGAAATGGCGTAAGTCCATTGCCCAGAAAAAAGCAGCGCAGATGAACGCGGGAAAGGAGGCTGCATAATGAAACAGAAAAAAAAGCTGAACCAGACCAGCTTCCTTTTGCTGATCACGATCGTATTGTTCTTTGTTATGTATGCCATTGGCTGTGTCATATTTAAGGAGCAGGGCTTCGCAAAGACCCAGAACTTCTTAAACCTGTTTATTTCCAACGCAGGCCTGATCGTGATCGGTGTCGGCATGACCACCGTTATGATCACCGGCGGCATTGATATCAGCGTTGGTTCCTTCGTTGCCATGGCCTGCATGATGCTGGCCTGGATGATGGAGCGGGCACAGATCGGCGCGGTTCCCGCAGTTCTGATCGTGCTGGTAACCGGAATCGTATTTGGACTTGTGCAGGGATTTCTTGTAGCTTATATGGACATTCAGCCATTCATTGTAACCCTGGCCGGCATGTTCTTTGCGCGAGGCATGACCGCGATCATTTCCAAGGATATGATCAGCATTACCAACGAAACCTTTATGGCATGGGCAAAAGCAAAGATCTATCTTCCGTTTGGCGGCTATGTAAACCGAAAAGGCGTCATGATCTATCCTTACATCTATCCGACGGTGGTGATCGCGCTGATCATTCTGATCCTGGCGTTCATCATGCTGCGCTACACAAAATTCGGACGCAGCATCTATGCAGTCGGCGGCAATGAGCAGTCCGCTCTGATGATGGGCTTAAATGTCCGCCGCGTAAAACTGAAAGCCTATGTTCTGGATGGCTTTTTATGCGGAGTTGGCGGCATCCTGTTTTGTCTGAACACCCTGGGCGGTTTCGTAGAGCAGGCGAAAGGCTTTGAGATGGATGCGATCGCGTCTTCCGTTATTGGCGGTACGCTGCTGACTGGTGGTGTCGGCAACGTGATCGGAACCCTGTTTGGTGTTCTGATCAAGGCAACCATCGAAGCATTCATTACCTTCCAGGGAACCCTGTCTTCCTGGTGGACCCGTATTACAATCGCGGCACTTCTTTGCTTCTTCATTGTGTTACAGTCCATTCTTGCCATGGTGAAGAAGAAAAATTAAAAATTTATAAATTATTAGCACTCAACGTGATTGAGTGCTAATTTTTTATTGACTTTTCGATTTCATGGTATTAAAATACCGTTATGGTAATTCGAAAAGCGGTCAGATGGCCGGCTTTCAATTTTGAATCGAAAAGGAGCAATGCATTATGAGCAGAACAGGTAATTTATCCATAAACAGTGAAAATATATTTCCGATCATCAAGAAGTGGCTGTATTCCGACCACGATATCTTCTACCGTGAGCTGGTTTCCAACGGCTGCGATGCCATCACCAAGTTAAAGAAGCTGGAGCTGATGGGCGAGTACACCAAGCCGGAAGACATGGAGTACAAGGTACAGGTTACCGTGAACCCGGATGACAAGACCATTGCCATTACCGATAACGGCCTGGGCATGACTGAGGCTGAGGTAGAGGAGTACATCAACCAGATCGCCTTCTCCGGCGCCCAGGATTTCCTGGAGAAATACAAAGACAAAGCCAACGAAGACCAGATCATCGGTCATTTCGGTTTAGGTTTCTATTCTGCATTTATGGTAGCAGACAAGGTAACCATTGATACCCTTTCCTACAAAGAGGGCAGCAAGCCGGTTCACTGGGAGTCTGAGGGCGGCCTGACCTTCGAGATGAAGGATGGCGAGAAAGCAGAGCAGGGAACCACCATCACCCTCTACTTAAATGAAGACAGCTACGAGTTCTCCAACGAGTACCGCGCAAGAGAAGTCCTGGAGAAATACTGTTCCTTCATGCCGATTCCGATCTTTTTAAACAATGAGAAGGCAGAGCCGCAGTATGAGACCATCGAGAAGGATGAGCTCACCGACAAGGACACCATCATCGAGACCATCGTAGAGCCGGCCAAGACCGAGGAGAAGGAAAACGAGAAGGGCGAGAAAGAGACCGTAGAGACCGAACCAGCCAGAGAAAAATACAAAATCCTGAAACGTCCGGTTGCATTAAACGACACCACTCCGCTGTGGAGCAAGCATCCGAACGAGTGCACCGATGAGGAGTACCGCGATTTCTACCGCAAGGTCTTCCACGATTACAAGGAGCCGTTGTTCTGGATTCACTTAAATATGGACTATCCGTTCAACTTAAAGGGTATCCTGTACTTCCCGAAGATCAACACGGAGTACGATTCCATCGAAGGAACCATCAAGCTGTACAACAACCAGGTCTTCATTGCAGATAACATTAAGGAGGTCATTCCGGAGTTTCTGATGCTGTTAAAGGGCGCTATTGACTGCCCGGATCTGCCGCTGAACGTATCCAGAAGCGCTCTGCAGAACGATGGATTTGTCAAGAAGATTTCCGACTATATCACCAAGAAGGTAGCCGACAAGTTAAGCGGCATGTGCAAGACCGACCGCGAGAATTATGAGAAATACTGGGATGACATCGCTCCGTTCATCAAATTCGGCTGCATCAAGGACGAGAAGTTTGCGGAGAAGATGAACGACTACATCCTCTTTAAGAACCTGGACGGCAAGTACTTAACCTTAAAGGACTGCCTGGAGGAGAACAAAGAGAAGCACGAGAATACCGTCTTCTACGTGACCGATGAGAAAGAGCAGAGCCAGTACATCAACATGTTCAAGAAGGAAGGCCTGGACGCAGTTATCCTGCCCCACAGCATCGACAGCCCGTTCATTGGCCATCTGGAGCAGAAGAACGAGGGCCTGAAGTTTTTACGCATCGATGCAGACTTAAACAGCACCTTCAAGGAAGAGGTCAAGGATGACGATGAGGAATTCAAGAAGACCTCCGAGACTCTGACTGAGACCTTCAAGAAGGCTCTTGGCAATGATAAGCTTGAGATTAAGGTCGAGAAGCTGAAAGACGAGAGCATTTCCTCCATGCTGACTGTATCTGAGGAGACCCGCCGTATGCAGGATATGATGAAGATGTACAATATGTACGGCATGGATCCTTCCATGTTCGGCGGCGCAGGCGAGACCCTGGTATTAAATGCCAACAACAAGCTGGTTCAGTATGTGCTGAATCACGGTGAGGGCGAGAATACCAAGAAGATCTGCGAACAGCTCTACGATCTGGCTCTGTTGGCTCACGGCAGCTTAAGTCCGGAGCGCATGACCGGATTTGTGGCACGCACCAATGAGATCATGATGATGCTGGCAGAAGCCAAATAAAAATTTAGGGTTAAAACCAATAAAGGTCCGAAGCTGGTAATCCCGGCATACCGCTGCGCAAAATATGGGTATTGTGTTCGGACGATGCAGCTGACAGATGTTTGCGGATAGTCGGACAAGATGTCCGCCTACCTCAAACACCAGTCGCTGCATAGCCGGACACG
>OCAS01000274.1_pt1 | contig 50021 bp, 41 predicted proteins | sample 1550751 | NCBI WGS metagenome assembly OCAS01 (sample SAMEA2580301, study PRJEB22360) | human gut metagenome | biome: human gut; feature: human-associated habitat; material: faeces | place: Denmark | collected 2008/2010
CTTGCATGGATATTTGGCGACTGCCGCGAGGGTCAAAGACCCCGCTGCTCTGAAGAGCAGTGGGGTCTTTGACTGGGGGATTTACTGTGAAAGTCCCGGAGCAATCGGCTTTCATTCATGGTGATGTCTGTGCAGGCAGACATGTCCGTTTGGGAAGTAAGAAATAAGGGTGGCGGGAAGAAGGGGATAAAGTGAAATGACAGGGAAATATATTATAGAATTAACAGTTAAATCTATAATAAAAATGACAAGTAAATTTGTCATTGACAACTTTATTTGTCAGTGGTATGATGATTTTGACAAGGAAAGTTGTCATCAAAGATTGGATAAGAGCTCTTAGGCAGGAAGTAAATTAATCATGCTGCTGCGGCCGGAGACGTTATGGGATGGCCGGGAAAGGAGGGCGGGATGCCGTTATATAATCGATTGAAGGAACATCGGGCAAGGCTGGGTGTGAATCAGGCAGAGCTGGGGAAGCTGGCGGGGGTGTCCAGGCAGACGATCAGCCTTATCGAGAGGGGGGATTATTCTCCGTCGGTGAGCCTGGCGCTGAAGCTGGCGGCTATTTGCAGTACGACTGTGGAGGATATTTTTACATATGAGGATGAATGAAGGTTTGAGGACGAATGAAGGGTTGGCGGAAGGCTGAGTGAAGATTGGGCGGGATTGACAGACGTGTAATTTTTGGAAAGGTTAACGGATATTTTGAAAGGATGGCAGGTAAAAGCCGGCAGGCAGGAGGTTTTTTATGAGTGAAAAGATGACAGGGAAATCAAAGAGTATGGGGCGTATTATTGGGAAAATAGCGCTTTGGCTTGTGATTGGGGGAGCGTTGGGGTTTTTCGGTGCTTTTCTGATTTTTTCCATAAAGGGAGAGACTGAGAATGTAATGCATTTGTTTTTTAATGGCTATCTGGCATATGCCCTGTGGTATCAGCTTGGATTTTTTATTGTGCTGGGAGGCATTGCTGTGACGCTTTATTTCAGGGCCGGTGCGCAGATTAAGCTGGGGAACTATGAAGCGGAGGATCGGGCAGGGGAATATCAGAATGCTGCGATAACGGCGAATGAACTGAATATGGTGATTCAGTTTCTTCTGTTTGGGCTGGCTGTGGATGGGAAGAATCCCATGATGCTGGCAAACGTCGTATGTTTCCTGGTGTGCTGTACGGTTGTTGTGGTTATGGAGGCGTTTCTGGTGAAGCAGGTGAAGCGGATTCAGCCGCTGAAGCGGGGGGATGTGGGGGACGCCCGTTTTACGCAGAAATGGCTGGAGAGCTGTGATGAAGCGGAGCAGATGGTGATTTATAAGGCGTCCTACAGTTCCTTTATAGTAATGAAAACCTTGCTTCCCCTGCTGGAGGCAGCAGCGCTTTTTGGTAAGCTGATGTTTGATACGGGAAATTTCCCGATTGTTCTTATTTGTATTGCCTGGGGTGTGAATACGGGGGTTTACTGCTTTGGCAGCATGAGGCTGGAAAAAGGGAATAAGAAGTAACGATATTGGTTTGTCCTGGATAAATGAGTGATTATGGCGCCGTATTTGTGAATACGGCGCTGTAGTATTTAATTGACGTAATTCGGGCAATCTTCCTTGTTTCCCGGCCCTGCGTGTGATACACTGAAAGAAAGGCGGGGAAAGCAAAATGTAATTGTTTGCAGTATTTCAGACAGGCCTTTGCATTTACTGAGCAGACCTGCTGAATAGTTACGGGAAAACTACAAATTATATTTGTATGATCTTCTGCAAGGAGACCAGGAGGGAGGCAATATGCTGAAAAATCACGTAGAGCAGGAAAGACCCGGGGAAGAGGAACTGGGCAGGCGCCTGGAGGAGGCCAGAAAGAGGCTGGGGGCGCTGCAAATGCAGATTAAGGAGCACGGCCTGCCGGTGCTGGTGCTGATGGAAGGCTGGGGAACTGCCGGGAAGGGCAGTACTATTGGGAAGATTATCAGGAACATTGATCCCCGTTTTTTCAAGGTGGCAACCATGGCGGCGCCTACGGAGGAGGAACTGAGGAAACCGTTTTTGTACCGGTATTTTGCCAGGATTCCCGAGGCGGGAAAATTCACGTTCCTTGATTCCGGCTGGATGGACGAAATCACAGGGGATGTGCTGCAGGGAAAGCTGGATGACAAGGGCTATGCTTCCAGAATTGACAGCGTAAAACGTTTTGAAAGACAGCTTACGGACAACGGCTATCTTGTTATGAAGTTTTTCTTCCATATTGATGAAAAAGAACAGCGGAAGCGTCTGGACGCTCTGCTGGTAAATAAGGATACGAGCTGGCGGGTGAGCGAATCCGACCGCTGGCAAAATAAGCATTATGATAAATGTCTGAAGGTGTTCGACCGGTATCTTGATGACACCAATGTTTCCACCGCCCCCTGGTATATTGTAGATGCCCATTCCAGGAAGTGGGCGCAGCTGCAGGTGCTGGAGATGCTTTGTCAGGGGATTGACGTGGCGCTACAGAATAAGAGCCTTGCCGTTCCGCTGCTGCAGAATACCTTCCCGTTGGAAAAAATGCCGAAGCTTGGCGAAATCGCGCTGGATAAAACAATAGAGGAAGCTGAATATCAGGAGGAGCTTGACAAGCTTCAGAAAAAGCTGGGAGAACTGCACAACCGGCTGTACCGTAAGCGGGTTCCTGTGATAATCGCTTATGAGGGCTGGGATGCGGCAGGAAAGGGCGGTAATATCAAACGGATCACCGGGGCGCTGGATCCCAGAGGCTTTGAGGTGCACCCTATCGCCAGCCCGGAGCCGCATGAGAAGGCGCGCCATTATCTCTGGCGTTTCTGGACCAGGCTTCCCAAGACCGGGCATATTGCAGTATTTGACAGAACCTGGTACGGCCGCGTCATGGTGGAGAGAATTGAGGGTTTCTGCAGTACCAACGACTGGCAGCGTGCCTATAACGAAATCAATGAGTTCGAAAAGGAGCTGGTGGACTGGGGCGCGGTGGTCATCAAGTTCTGGGTGCATATTGATAAGGATACCCAGCTGGAGCGGTTTAACGAAAGACAGAACACACCGGAAAAGCAGTGGAAAATTACGGATGAGGACTGGAGAAACCGGGAAAAATGGGATGCCTATGAATCGGCAGTCAATGAGATGATTCAGAAAACAAGCACTACCTATGCGCCATGGCATATCCTGGAGTCTGTGGATAAGAAATACGCCAGGATTAAAGCGCTGAAAATAGTGATTAGGGAACTGGAAAAGGTTTTGGGAGAGTAGCCGCGAGGTTGGAAACGGCTGCCCGGACTGATAAAAAGGAGCCGCAGCTCAGGGTTATTTCCTGAACTGCGGCTCTTCTGATAATTTTTTGATGGAAGAAGAATATTCGGAGGGCGTCATGCCCGTAATTTTTTTGAACTGCCTGGAAAAATAATGGACGGACGTATAACCCATGGTATCCGCTATCTGTGTAAAATTCAGGCTCTGGTTCCGGATCAGCTGCTTGGCGGCGTCGATTTTCATCCGGGAAAAATAATCGATGATGCCGCAGCCGTTTTTTTCACGGAAGAGCTTCTGCAGCTGGGAACGTCCCACCAGGTTGTCCCTGCAGATCTGTTCAATCGTCAGCTGTGCATAAATATGAAGCTCCAGGTAATTCATTATCCGTTCATAAAGATCCACATCGGATTTCTGTTTCAGTGTGGCAGGACGCTTAAGCTCCGGTTTTATTGCCGTATAATGGCGGATCAGCTGAATTAACAGCTGTTCCAGATGAAGCTGGATCATCTGTGCGCTTCCAAAGGGCGGATTGGCGGACAGCTCCATTTTTTTCAGATAAGGATCATCCAGGACGGAGGAAAACAGCTGTCGGGCCTCCGTAATGATCTGGGCGATAAGGCTGCGCTCCGATTCGCCGATTGTAAACACCCGGTCCCTGAAAAAATCTATGGCAGGCGAGGTGCATTCGAAGGAAACCACCACCACGTTAGGCGCCACCTTGCCGTTGGAACGCACCGTATGGAATTCGTTAGGCTTATGAAATATAATTTCGTCCTTTTTCAGGGACAGGGTGCGGCTTCCGGCGACCACATTGACCTCGCCCTTATCCACACACAGGAACTCCCAGAAATTATGGGCTTCCCCGGGAAAGGAAAAATCATTCATATATTCAAAATAATGTACGGTATACAGCCTGTTGATCAGAAGGGAAGGCTGCAGTGTCACATACTCATAAGCGCCGGCATTTGTATTTTCCATGTCTCTTATCCTCTCTTCATCCGGGGCCGGGGAAAAAAGCTGTTCTCTCCGGAAAGTTTATAATACGTATGAACTTATATTAACAAATTCGGGGAAGAAATTCACCTTTTTTTCATACTTTTTTTATTTTGCCCAACTGATTGTATAAATAAGCGGGCGGATAGTACAAAGAGATTTGATTTATTTGTGCAATGAGCCTTTGATATTCAAAATAAAAATAAATAAAATGTAAAATAGAAACAAAAAATAAAAATAAATAAATATATTTTTATGGAAAAAGTCTATCTGTTGGCATAATCAGATAAAAAAGCGAAATTATTGTGTAAATAATTATTGTGTAATAATGTTATAATGAAAATACAAAAAGGGAAAATGGCTGCGGATCCGGGACCGGAGAAGCAGCGGAGGTGAAGGCTGGCAGAAAAGCGTTTTCAGGGGCCGGAAGAAAAGCACTGCAGCCGGTAGGATTTGTATGCGGCTACAGCCGCATGCGCGTCACAGCGCGCAGATAGGAGTGGAAATGGATAAATTGGATATGAAGGTAATTCAAGAGAAAATTGCGCCGATGTTCCGGATTGAAGGAACCCTGACCGAAGCGGTTCCTTATGGAAGCGGTCATATTAATGATACGGTCCGTCTGACCTGTACGCTTGATAACGGCAGGACAAAACGGTACATTCTGCAGCGCATGAATCATGAAATTTTTAAAAAGCCCAGGGAGCTGATGGAGAACATCATGAATGTAACCTCCTTCCTCAGAAATAAAATTATCCAGAACGGCGGAGATCCGGATCGGGAAACACTGAACGTAATCCGCACGGTTGACGGGGATAATTACCTGGTGGACGAGGACGGCGATTACTGGAGAACCTACATATTTATAGAGGATGCAACCTGCTTCGATATCGTTGAGAAGCAGGAGGATTTCTATAACAGCGCGCTGTCCTTTGGTAATTTCCAGAGGCTGCTGGCGGATTATCCGGCGGCGACCCTGCATGAAACCATACCGAATTTCCATAATACGGTGAGCCGGTTTGCGGATTTTACCAGGGCGGTTGAAGAGGATGTGATGAAGAGAGCCTCCGGCGTGCAGGAAGAAATCCGTTTCGTGCTGGACAGAGAACCTGATACCCATGTTATCTGTGATGCGCTGGCTAAGGGCAGGCTTCCGTTGCGTGTTACACATAATGATACGAAGCTGAATAATATCATGATCGACAATAAGACGGGAAAAGGCCTGTGCGTCATTGACCTGGATACGGTAATGCCCGGCTCCGCACTTTATGATTATGGTGATTCCATCCGTTTTGGCGCGAGCACCGGAGCGGAGGATGAGAAAAATCTGGATTTAATCAGCTGTGACCTGAAGCTTTTTGAAATCTATACCAAAGGCTATGTGGAAGGCTGCGGCGGCAGCCTGACAGAACAGGAAATCCGTATGCTTCCCATGGGGGCAAAGCTCATGACGCTTGAATGTGGAATGAGATTCCTGGCGGACTATCTTCAGGGAGATGTTTATTTCAAAATCCACCGTCCCGAGCATAACCTGGACCGCGCCCGCACCCAGTTCAAGCTGGTGGCCGACATGGAGAGCAAGTGGGATAAAATGACGGCAATCGCAGAGAAATATTTATAAGCGTTTTACATGGGGAATGATTATCATATGACAGCCGCGCCTTTATTGGCGCGGCTGTTTTAATGGTGTGCCGTCCGGCGCCTGTTCTTAATCGGTGCGGACCATACGCGCGGTTTTCACACGTCTTTCTTCCATTTCCGTTACGATTACTTTCCAGCCGTGAAAGCTGAAGGAGTCTCCCTTTTCCGGTATTTTTGAGAGGCTATTCATAATCCAGCCGTTGACGGAGACCGCCTCCGTTTCCTCATCCACGCCAAGCGTTTCGAACAGCTTATCCGCATTGGCGCTGCCCATGACCAGATATTCCTTCCCGGAAAGCCTGCGGATGGGCTGGATGATTTCGTCATGTTCATCCCATATTTCCCCCACCAGCTCCTCTAGGATATCCTCCAGGGTAACAATGCCTACAGTGCCGCCGAATTCATCGATGACAACGGCGATATGAAGCTTGGAAGCCTGAAGTTCCTTTAGCAGCAGGCTGATTTTACGGTGCCTGGTTATGTAAAGCGCCGGGCGGATGATGCTCTCTATGGCTTTGTCCGTTCCATAAACAGAATTGTAAAAATCCTTCTGATACAAAATTCCGGTGATATTGTCAATGGAGCCCTGGTATACAGGAAGGCGGGAAAAACCGGTAGCCGCGAAAACGGAAGCAATTTTTTCCGGGGAAGCATCCGCGCTGATTCCGGTAATATCGATCCTGGGCGTAAGGATGTCAGCCGCCTTCAGCTCGTTAAACTCAATGGCATTGCGCAGCAGCTCCCCCTCCTGGCTGTCGATGCCGCCGCCCTGCTGCGCCTCTTCCACAATCGTTATCAGCTCCTCCTCCGTGATAGTCTGGTTTGAGGCGGTACCAAAAAGCCGGGAGAGCACTTTTTTCCACTGTTTAAACAGAAAATTCAGGGGAGTGAGCAAAAGGGCGAAACCGTTCAGAAGGGGCGCTGAAAACATGGCAAAGCTCTCAGGCGCTTCCTTGGCAATACTCTTGGGAGACACTTCGCCGAAAATCAGGACCACCACAGTAGTGACGGCGGTGGAAACACTGGCTCCCATATCCTCCCCCAGGAACCTGACAAACAGCAGGGTGGAAAGGGAAGCGCTGGCTATATTCACAATATTATTGCCGATAAGAATGGTGGAAAGAAGCCTGTCATAATCCGAGGACAGCTTCAGGACGAGCGCGGCCTTTTTGTTCCCCTTATCGGCCATATTTTTTATGCGGATACGGTTCAGGGAAGAAAAAGCGGTTTCCGTTGCGGAGAAATAAGCAGACATGACAATACATAAAATAATAATTAACAATGTAATATTCATAATTTAACCTTACAGATAAAATCCTTTCATGATTCAATTCAGTGATGGCTGCCGGTTCCTGTGACAAAAAAGGATCATTCCAGCAATACCATTCTGCGGAACTGAAAACAGGAAGGATTTCCGTCACTGTCGTCTGATTCATCCATAAAATGCATACCTCCTTTGGGAAATGTTTTTACTATACACAATAACAGAAAGCAGAAGATGACTCAACTGTTTTACATACAGCTTAACAGAATTTTAGCATAGGCGCCGGAAGCCCAAAGGAGATGTAAATTGAAGCGCAATCTGCGGATACCGGAAAGTACCCGCAATTTAAGATTGATTCCTTTTTGTGTTTCCTCTATAATAAGTAATCAGTAAGTGAAGCTGAAAATTATGCATTACATAAATAAAGGAGGAGACACATGGTAACATTACTAGAAGGCGGTGCCTATCTTGTAAACGGCACACAGATCATTCCTGATAATCAGGATGCGGCGGCGCGGATAGCTGCCGAAACCGGAAGACAGGTAACAAAGGAGGAAGCGGCAAAGGAAACAATTGCCTACGGCATCCTGGAAAGCCACAACACTTCCGGTAACATGGACAACCTGAAAATCAAATTTGACAAGCTGACCTCCCATGATATAACCTTTGTAGGAATTATCCAGACGGCGAGAGCATCAGGACTGACCAAATTCCCCATACCCTATGTGCTTACCAACTGCCACAATTCACTCTGTGCGGTGGGCGGGACGATTAATGAAGACGATCACCTCTTCGGACTCACCTGTGCCAAGAAATACGGCGGCGTCTATGTGCCCCCTCATCAGGCTGTTATCCACCAGTTCGCCAGGGAAATGCTTGCCGGCGGAGGCAGGATGATTCTCGGCTCCGATTCCCATACCCGCTACGGCGCGCTGGGAACCATGGCTATGGGCGAGGGCGGACCGGAGCTGGTAAAACAGCTTCTCAACCAGACCTATGATATCAAAATGCCCGGCGTAGTTGCCGTTTACCTCACCGGAGAGCCCGTCAGGGGCGTAGGCCCCCAGGACGTTGCCCTGGCCGTCATCGGCGCAGTATTCGGAAATGGCTATGTGAAAAATAAAGTAATGGAATTTGTAGGCCCCGGCGTGGAAAAACTGAGCGCAGACTTCCGAATCGGCATCGACGTCATGACCACGGAAACCACCTGCCTCTCCTCTATCTGGAAAACAGACAGAGAAATCGAAGAATTTTACGAAATCCACGGCAGGAAGGAAGAATACAAGGAACTCAACCCCGGAAACGTGGCCTACTATGACGGCCTGGTAACCGTGGACCTCTCCGCCATCAGACCCATGATTGCCATGCCCTTCCACCCCAGCAACACCTATACGATTGAAGAACTCAACGCCAACCTGGACGACATCCTGTGTGATGTGGAAAAGATAGCCCAGGTAAGCCTTGACAGCGCTGTTAACTACTCCCTGCACGACAAAGTGAGAAACGGAAAATTCCATGTGGATCAGGGAATCATCGCCGGCTGTGCAGGCGGCGGCTTTGAAAATATCTGCGCGGCAGCGGACATCCTCAAAGGACAATACATCGGTGCGGATGAATTTACGCTCAGCGTTTACCCCGCTTCCATGCCCATTTATATGGAACTCATCAAAAACGGCTGCGCTGCCACGATTATGGAAACCGGCGCAGTCATGAAAACCGCCTTCTGCGGCCCCTGCTTCGGAGCAGGCGATACCCCGGCCAATAACGGCTTCAGCATCCGCCACTCCACCAGGAACTTCCCCAACAGAGAAGGCAGCAAGCTCCAGAACGGCCAGATCGCATCCGTTGCGCTCATGGATGCCCGCTCCATTGCGGCAACTGCAGCCAACAAAGGCGTCCTCACACCGGCAACGGAATTTGATGCTACCCTGGGCAAATACAAATACCATTTTGACTCCAAAATATATGCAAACCGCGTATTCGATTCCAAGGGCGCGGCGGATCCTGAGGTGGAAATCCACTTCGGCCCCAACATCAAAGACTGGCCGGCCATGTGCGAACTCCCGGAAAACCTGGTACTCCGCGTAGTATCCGAGATCCACGACCCGGTTACCACAACCGATGAACTGATCCCCTCCGGAGAAACATCATCCTACCGCTCCAACCCCCTGGGCCTTGCGGAATTCACGCTCTCCCGCAAAGACCCCGCCTACGTAGGCCTGGCAAAAGACATCCAAACCGCACAGACCGCCGTAATGGAAGGAAAATGCCCCCTGGAGGCCAAGCCCGAGCTGAAGCCCGTCATGGAAACCATCCACACCCGCTTCCCGGAAGCAGGCGAAGGAAACATCGGCTTCGGATCCACCATTTTTGCAGTAAAACCCGGTGACGGATCCGCCAGGGAACAGGCAGCCAGTTGCCAGAAGGTCCTGGGCGGCTGGGCCAACATAGCCACCGAATACGCCACCAAACGCTACCGCTCCAACCTGATTAACTGGGGAATGCTCCCCTTCCTCATTGAAGAAGGCCCCCTTCCCTTTACCAACAAAGACTACCTCTTCATCCCCGGCATCAGAAAAGCCGTAGAAGAAGCCCAGGACACCATCACCGCCTACACCGTGACCCCCGAAGGCCTCACCCCCTTCCCCCTCACCCTCGGCGACCTCACCAAAGAAGAACGCCAAATCATCCTGGACGGCTGCCTCATAAATTACAACCGCGTAAAATAGTAAAATAACAACCCTAACAAAACACAATTAATTATCAAACATTATTAATAACTCATTACACTATCACCCCCAAAGGCTATATCTGTTCCCAAATACAGATATGGCCTTTGCCATATTTATCTCTTGTCCTTCCTTCCTCTTACCACAACCTATAGGATAAAGGCATGTGCCACGGCGGCTTGCTGGCTCTGTCCGGCGGGGGCCAGTTGGTATTTCCCAGGGGGTGGGCGGTGGGGGTATTTTCAGATCCATACGAAAAAACGGAGATGTTTCTTACTGCTTCGAAAAGCCAGGATCCGGCCGCCCCTAGTGGCCTGTCTGACGAACCGAAGCGACGAAGTCGCGCAGGCGAGGAGTTTTGGCCACGTTGGCCGAATCCTGGCTTTTCGAAACAGTTAGAAACACCCCGTTTTTGAAACTGGATCAGAAAATACCCCCACCGCCCACCCCCTGGGAAATACCAACCGGCCCCCGCCGGACAGAGCCAGCAAGCCGCCGTGGCACATGCCCTTATCCGTTCCCCACGAATAAAAATGGGTGGTGGGACATAGAATGGAGTAAATATGCAGAATGCGGAGAGATGACTATGGACAGAAAAAAGTTACTTCCGAAAACCCGCCCCACCCCCCGCAGGCCGTTTTCCCCCGCATTCAGAAATTCCGCAGGCCGGCAGCGGCTGCTGGATCTTTGTGCGGTCCTTTTATTTTTACTCCTGCTTCCCTATGTATGCAGCCTTTTTTTCGGAAAAGGAGAAAGCGGCCATGAAACCGTTCCGGTATTTGAGGAAGAAGGAAAGTTCATGGTGGCCTGTGAAAGCAGCGCGGGAGTGAGCAGAATCCCCCTGGAGGTTTATGTGGAAGGCGCTTTGGCGGCCAGTATCCCCGCAGGCTGTGAGGAAGAGACGCTCAAGGCGCAGGCTGTGATCCTCCGGACCATGTGCATGAAGGCGTATGAGGACAGGGTATCGGTTGAAGAAACAACGATTTCCGCCAGGGAAATCGGACAGGACTATCTGGACCTGCGGGAACGGGAAGCCCTCTGGGGAAGCTCGGCTGTGGATAATCAGGCAAAAATTTCCCGGGCCGTATCAGAAACAAAGGGTATGTATCTGACCTGGGAGGGAAAGCTTATAGAACCGGCCTACTTCTGGCTCAGTGCGGGAAAGACGAGAACCGGCCGGGAGGTGCTGGGCGAAGGCTATGATTATCTGGTGAGCGTGGACTGCGAGCATGATATAGAAGCCGAAGGCTATACCTTGCGAACAACCATAAAGAAAAACGAATTCTGGACGGCCCTGGGAGTTGGCGAAACGGAAAAAATAACCCTTACAAGAGACAGCGCCGGCTATGTCCTGTGGGTGGATGCGGAGGGAATACATATGTCGGGAGAGAAATTCCGCAGCCTTTTTTCCCTGAATTCCTCCTGCTTTACCATCAGTGAGGAGCAGGGGATTGTAGTGCTGGAAAGCCGCGGCGTAGGGCATGGGCTGGGTTTCTGTCAGTTTGAGGCGAACCGCAGGGCGGTACAGGGCGAGGATTTCCTGGCTCTTTTAAAAGATTTTTTTAACGGTGTTGAAATACAAAAAACTGAATAATGGAAAGGAAAACGGAAAGACTAAGCTTGAAGGATTTCAACTGATAATTGGCATCTGCCAAAATGAATAGGAAAGAGAAGGAATGCCCTATGAGAAGAAGAAGGAGATCAAGCTTTAGAAAAGAAAAAGCAATCATGCTGGTATCCAGCTGCCTCGTTCTGACGGCGCTGACCGCTACCGGCTTGTATGTAAGAAACAGAGGCCAGGAAAAAGAAGAGGATAATTATATTGTGGATTTCACCACGCTGGACGAAGCCAACAGGGATAAAGCGGGTGAAGCACAGGATTTGGGTGAACAGCAGGCTGATGCCGGTGAGCTGGACTATGATCCCAGCTTTCAGGAGGCCAATTCCGGGAAAGTGGACAACCCTGACATGAAAATGCTTGGCAGCACGGCAAACGCCGGAGAGCAGGCGGTAGCGGAGCAGGCAGCTGCAGAGGCGGCACAGGCCGAAGCGCAACAGGAGGCGCTGGCACAGGAATCACAGGAAGCGCTGGAAGCAAACGCGTCCGATGCCATAGCAAAAACAGACGATGGGAATGAGACTGCAAAAAGAGACGAGGATGCCATGAATACGGTGCCTGCCCTGGATTTTTCCGAGTCAGATACCCTTGTATGGCCCATCGTGGGAAATGTCCTCGTGAATTACAGCATGGACAAGACCGTCTTTTTTGCCACACTCCAGCAGTATAAATACAATCCGGCGATCATCATTGCCGCTACCCAGGGAGAAGGCATTACGGCTGCCGCCGACGGACAGGTAACCACCATTTATGAGGATCCGGAAATCGGGACCGCAGTAATTATGAATCTGGGCGACGGCTATGAGCTTACCTACGGACAGCTGACAGATCTTACCGTAGCCGAGGGTGATGTGGTAACCACCGGAGAAATTATCGGAAAGGTGGCGGAGCCTACCAAATATTACAGCGTGGAAGGCTGCAATGTTTATTTCAAGCTGACCAAAGACGGACAGCCGGTAAATCCGCTGAACAGGCTGAGCTGAGATGAAAGGTAAGCTGCTGATACAAAACGGACGCGTACTTCCCATGACGGGAAAGGTTATCCCCAAGGGCAGCGTCCTGGTCGAAAATGGAAAAATAACCGCAGTGGCGGAAAGGATAGAAGTCCCGGACACGGGCAGTACGGAAATCATTGATGCATCCGGCTGCCTGGTGATGCCGGGCCTGATTGAAGCCCACTGTCATGTTGGCATTACGGAAGAAAAAAAGGGGATGGAGGGAGATGACTGCAATGAAAATGTCTCTCCGGTAACGCCGTGGCTGAGAGCCATAGACGCCGTAAATACCATGGATGCCGCATTTGACGATGCCGTCCGGGCAGGAATTACCTCAATTATGGCAGGCCCGGGAAGCTCCAACGTGGTGGGCGGCCAGTTTGCCTTTATTAAAACAAAAGGCAGACGCATAGATGATTTGATTGTAAAGGCCCCTGCCGCCATGAAAATCGCTTTCGGGGAAAACCCCAAGGTTAATTTTTCCGGCCAGGAAAAATCCCCGGTTACCAGAATGGCCATCGCGGGAATCCTGCGGGAGGAGCTCCATAAGGCCGTACAATACCGTAAGAAAAAAATGCGCCTGACAAAGGATTGCCCGAAGGGGCAGGAACCGGATTTTGAACCGGATTTCCGCCTGGAATGCTGGATGCCCGTACTGGAAGGGAAAATCCCCCTGAAGGCGCATGTACATCGGGTGGACGATATATATACCGCCATACGCATTGCAAAAGAATTCGGACTTTCCATGACACTTGACCACTGCAGTGAAGGACACCTCATCGCGGAGGACCTGGCAAAAGAGGGCTTTCCCGCAATAGTCGGCCCCGACCTGTCCAGCAGAAGCAAAATAGAAGTACAGAATATGGCTTTTAAAACCGCAGGCGTTCTGCACGAGGCAGGGGTGCTGGTGGCAATTACCACCGATCACCCCGTATCCCTTATCCAGTCGCTGCCCATTTGCGCGGGTCTTGCTGTAAAGTCCGGACTGCCTTTGGAGGAAGGACTGAGAGCCATTACCTGTAATCCCGCCCGTATCTGCCGCGTATTTGACCGTGTGGGCAGCCTGGAACCAGGAAAGGATGCGGATATCGCTATTTTTACAGGCAATCCCATGGAAACCTTCACCAGGACCATGTGTACCATAATTAACGGAAAAATTGTATACAGGGATACCGGCTTTTAATTTTAGTTCCTGAATCCTTATCCAGGTCCCTGTTCAAATCCCAACCCGCCCGAACCGCATCCCTCTCGCGGCCCGGACGGGTATTTCCATGCCCTCCTGCGGAACACTGTGAGCCTTAAAAAAAGCATCTTTTTCATTTTCTAATAGCCCCGGATATGCTACAATTGAAAAGCACGGGCGGTATCTGACATAAATTGGCCCTGTGAAAAATAAGGTAGTAAGGAACTGGACTGTGCATTTTATAACAGTTCCTGAGAAAAGCTGTCTTAGCTTAAAATAAAAGACAGGAATTGGAGGAGACTCATGAAAATTGTGGTATTAGGCGGCGGCATCAGTACGGAGAGGGATGTTTCCTTAAGCTCCAGCCGCATGATTTATGAAGCGTTAAAGAAAAAGGGACACCAGGCGGTTTTGCTGGATGTCTATCTGGGATATGAAGACGATTACGCCGGCATTTTTGAAAAGGATGTGGACTGGGCTGAAAACATAGGGGGAATCAAGGAAAGCAATCCTGATATAGCGCAGATTAAGGCGCTGAGAAAGGATGGCGGAAGGAGCTTTTTCGGCCCCAATGTGATAGAGATCTGCCAGATGGCCGATGTTGTTTTCCTGGGACTGCATGGAGAGGACGGAGAGAACGGAAAGGTACAGGCGGCCTTTGACCTGCTTGGAATCCGTTATACGGGAACGGATTACGTCAGCTCTGCGCTGTCCATGGATAAGAGCCTGGCAAAAGAGCTTTTTGCCTTCCACGGCATTCCGACCCCTGCGGGGATCCATGTGAGAAAGGGACAGGAAAGCGCGGAAAGAGTGCCTTATCCCTGTGTGGTCAAGGCCTGCAAGGGCGGTTCCAGCGTGGGCGTATGCATCGTGCATGAGGAAAAGGAATACCAGGCCGCCCTGGAGGAAGCCTTCAAATATGATGAGGAAGCGGTAATTGAGCAGTATATTGAAGGACGGGAATTTTCCTGTGCAGTCATTGACGGAAAAGCGCTGCCGGTAATTGAGATCGCCCCTCTCTGCGGCTTTTATGATTATAAGAACAAATACCAGGCAGGAAGCACCATTGAAACCTGCCCGGCGGACCTGCCGGAGGATAAGACCAGGGAAATGCAGCTCATTTCCGAAAAAGTATTCCGGGCGCTGCGCCTCAAAAAATATGCGCGGATGGATTTCATGATGGATAAGGAAGGCAAGCTGTATTGCCTGGAGGCCAACACCCTTCCCGGAATGACCCCTACCTCCCTGATTCCGCAGGAAGCCCGGGCCATTGGAATAAGCTTTGAAGACCTGTGCCAGTGGATTCTGGAGCTGGCGCAAAAGGACTGATCAGGAAAAGAGGACGTATATGAAAAATATGACTTTAAGCAACATCGCCCAGGCATGCGGCGGCAGGCTGATCTGCCCGGGTGAGCCCCCTGCTGCCGAGGCGGCGGGCGTGGTAATCGACTCCAGAAAAGCCGGAAAGGATTTCCTTTTTATTGCCACAAAAGGAGAACGGGTGGATGGACACCGGTTTATACCGGAGGTTTTTGCGGGCGGCGCGCTGGGCGTAGTATGCGAACGGCTGCCGGAGCAGCCTGCAGGCCCCTGCATTCTGGTGGAGGACAGCTTTGAAGCCCTGAAAAGGATAGGGGAATTTTACCGCAGGCAGCTGTCTGTGAAGGTTGTAGGCATCACCGGAAGCGTGGGGAAGACCAGCACCAAGGAATTTGTTGCTTCCGTACTCTCGCAGAAATACAGGATCCATAAGACCCTGGGAAATTATAATAATGAAATCGGCGTGCCGCTGACGGTGCTTTCCATGCCTGAGGACACGGAGGTTGCGGTACTGGAAATGGGTATCAACCATTTCGGGGAAATGCATAATTTAAGCCGCATTGCCCGTCCCGATATCTGTATCATGACAAATATCGGCCAGTGCCATCTGGAATTCCTGGGAAGCAGGGAAGGGATCCTGAAGGCCAAGTCGGAAATTTTTGATTTCATGGGCGAAGACGGCGCCGTATGCGTTAACGGTGACGATGACATGCTCAGCACAATAAAAGAAGTAAAAGGAAAGCCTCCGGTAACCTTCGGGCTTTCTTCAAGCTGCCGGATTTATGCGGCGGATATTGCAGGCAGGGGACTTCTCGGAAGCGAGGCGGTGATTCATGACAGGGAGGCAGGGATAAGCTTTAACGCGAAGATACCGCTTCCCGGCGGACATATGGTATATAATGCCCTGGCCGCCACTGCCGCAGGACGCCTGCTTGGCCTTACGCCGGAGGAAATCAGTAAGGGGATTGCCGCGGTGGAAGGCGTCAGCGGACGCAGCCACATCATTGAGCTGGCGGATAAAGTTGTCATCGACGACTGCTATAATGCCAATCCGGTTTCCATGGAGGCAGCCTTGGATCTTCTCCTTCAGGCCGACGGCCGGACTGTGGCGGTGCTGGGAGACATGTTTGAACTGGGGAAAGAGGAAGCAAAGCTGCATGAACGCGTGGGCGGGTATGCCGTGGAAAAAGGCGTGGACTGCCTGATCTGTACCGGAGAGCTTTCCCGTCACATGTACGAAGGCGCCCTGAAGGCGGCGGAGGCGGTGGAAAAACCGGCGGACGGCATCCATTATTTCCCGGACAGGGAAAGCCTTCTGGAAGGCCTTGCGGCTCTCCTTCTGCCGGGTGATGCGATACTGGTGAAGGCTTCCCATGGGATGGGCTTTGAAAAGGTGGTGGAGCAGCTGACATGATTCTGTCTGTTTCCAGAAGAACCGATATCCCCTGCAGATACAGCGAATGGTTTATGAACCGGATCCGTGAGGGCTCTGCGGTGGTGAGAAATCCGTTTAACGCGGGCCAGCTTGGCCGCATACCCATGACGCCGGAAGCAGTGGACTGCATTGTTTTCTGGACGAAGGATCCGCAGCCGCTGATACCTTATCTGAAGGAACTGGACAACAGAGGCTACCGGTATTATTTCCAGTTTACGCTTACGCCCTATGGCAAAGCACTGGAACCGGGCCTGCGGGATAAAAAGGAAATTATCCGCACCTTCCGCAGCCTGGCAGAACAGATTGGAAGCAGCAGGATTATCTGGCGCTATGATCCTGTTATTATAAATGAAGAAATGGGAATCGGATATCATAAACAGGCGTTCCGGCAGCTGTGCCTGGAATTGCAGGGCTGTATGCGGAGCGTGACTGTCAGCTTTGTGGACAGATACTCCGGAAATGGGTACTGGCAGAAACCGGGGAAACCTGAAGCCAGGAGGAAAAGCCTTCTGTGCGATGTGGCGGAAACGGAAATGGAGGAGCTGGCGGCCTTTTTTGCCCGCACCGGCGCTGCATATGGGCTGCAGGTCAGCGCCTGCTGTGAGGCAAAGGATTTGACCGCATTTGGCGTGGGAAGAGCTTCCTGCATTGACAGGGCCGTCATAGAGGATATCCTGGGCGGCAGCGTGAAGCTCAAGCCTGACAAAGGGCAGCGAAAAGGTTGCGGCTGCTATGAAAGCATTGACATCGGCGCCTATAACACCTGTCCTAATGGCTGTATCTATTGCTATGCCAACCATTCTCCGAAGGCTCTGGAGGCCAATCTGCGGCAGATGGATAAAAACAGCGAAATGCTTGTCGGATATGTCAGAGAAGGAGACAAGGTAACGGAACGGAGGGCTGTTTCCTGCTTCGATGGACAGTATGGGCTGAAGTTCTGAACCTGCCGGAGCCTATCTGCCCTGACAGGCCTTCCGATAAGCGCTGGCCGTCATATGGCAGTGTTTCAGAAAGCACTGGGCAAAATAGCTCTGTGAGGAAAATCCGGAGGACTGCGCAACCTCCGTTATACTGTAATCCGTACTGGCCAGCAGCTCCTTGCTGGCCTTTATTCTTACCTCCATCAGATAATTCATGGGAGAACATCCGAACTGCCGGGTAAAGGCATGCACCATGTAGTATTTATTCAGATGGGATACCTGGGCAAGCGTATCCAGCGTGATGTTCTGGTTATAATTCGCCTCCATATACTGCTTCAGCTTGATACATTCCCGGCTGGACTTCACGGAGGGAACGAATTCAAAGGAAAAGTTCGTCCTGCGTATCAGCTTGACGATCAACATGTTGAGCAGATCCTGGCACACAAGCTCATAGTGGGGCCTTTTATTCTCCATCTCCTCCAGCAGGGAATCCATAAAGTAGGCAAATTCCTCATGATCACGCCTGCAGTTGAAAATAAGGTGCTCATGCTCCCCGCCGAAGGAAAAATTCAGGCCTTCAACACCAAGGATAATGTATTCCAGCGGAATCTCCCCCACAGACCGCTCTGTGTGGGAGGTATTGGAATTGATGATGATAAAATCATCCTCTTTAATAGGAAAGTTCTGATCTTCAATCAAATAATTCCCCGTCCCCTTTTTAATATAGCAAAGCTCAGTAAAATAGTGCATATGCGGCAGGCTGGGCCAGTCGTTTTCATAAATGGAATGCGTGACATACAAAAGCTTCGCATTAATAGGATCAATTTCCCCGGTTTCCAGGGGGTATCTTGTAATCGGCATAAATTTCTCCTTTATGGTTGGCTGGTATCTTTTAGGTTATACATGCAATCCGTCTTTCCTTTTCTTTTTAGAAATACTGCGCTTGAAAACGGGCGGATAACAATGGAAAGCAAACATTTGTGCAAAAAAGATGTATAAAAATATAAAAAACACAGGTTTTTAAAGTAAGCGATTAAGCAATCTGTTTAAAAAAACAAGCAGTTAAATCTGATGGCGCACGTATATGACTAAAAATATATTAACAAATCTTGCGATAAAAAGCAATATTTCTAAAAAAAGAAGCAAGATATGGATTGTATAGATTGGCTATAAAAGATATACTGAGATTATCAAAAAACGATACATGATGCACAAACTAAAGGAGGAAAAAAATGAAAAAGAAATTCATCAGTTTGTTTTTAACAGCTGTTATGGCAACAAGCCTGCTGGCAGGTTGCGGCAACAGCGGCACAACAGCGCCTGCTGAGTCAAAGCCTGCAGAGACTCCCGCAGCTGCCACAGAGGAAGCTAAGGCAGAGACAACTCCTGCTGAATCAACCGCAGCTGCTGAAACGACAGCAGAAAGCGGAGCAGCAGATTACAGCGGCGTTACATTGACAATGTGGTCCATGTGGAACTCCACAGAGCCTCAGGGCCAGGTAATCCAGGAAGCAGCAGATGCTTTCAAGGAGAAAACAGGCGCAACCATTAATATCGAGTGGAAGGGCCGTGACATCAACACCATCATCCAGGCAGCTCTGGAATCCAATGAGAAGATTGATATCTTCGAAGATGACTATTCCAGAATCGCAAAGAACTACAAAGATTACTGCTATGACCTTACAGATATGGCTAAGGCAGCTAACTATGACGCAACCAGCTATGCATGCTTCAATGAAGTTGCAACAGAGTGGGCAGGATTCCTTCCCTGTGTAACAGAGCAGCCTCAGGTAGGCGGCGTGTTCTACAACCAGGATATCTTCGATGACTGCGGAATCTCCGTTCCCACCACATGGGATGAGTTCCTTGCAGCATGCCAGACCATGGTTGACAAAGGCTATCAGCCCCTGGCTCTTGACAGCGCATACGCAGATTTCACCTTTGGTTACCATCTTGACAGAGTAATCGGTGAAAAAGCAATCTCCGACCTGGCTGTAAACGGCGGCTGGAGCAAGAACGAAGGCGTTGTAAAAGCAGCTCAGCAGATTATCGACTTTGTTAAAGCTGGATATCTTGCAGACGGCGCTCCGGATGAATATCCTTCCAGCCAGAACAAGATTGGTTTAACTGGTAAAGTGGCAATGGTTGTCTGCGCTAACTACGTAGCACCTGAAGTAAACAACAACTCCGGCACAGAAATCAACTGGGGAATGTTCAACTACCCTGCAGTTGAAGGCGGCGCGGATCCTTCCAATGCATATGCAGGCGCTAACTCCCTTGCTATCACAAAATACAGCGAGAACGCACAGGCAGCATTTGATTTCCTGATGTTCTTAACAAGCGGCGAATTTGACCAGAAGATGGCTGATACAGCGGATCAGATTCCTGCAGACCCCAGCAATACAGCACCCGCTATCATGAGCGGTACCGTAGAAGCTCTGGTTGCTACCAAAGCTCCCCTGTCCTGGAACATGGGCCTGAATGATAACTCTGAATTAAAGACCAGCTTTAAGGATATCATCATCAGCCTGTATGAAGGCAAATATGCTACCGGCGAAGATTTCGCAGCAGCAATGGACGCTTTATACTAAAACATAAAAACTAAACAGGTTTATCAAGTGGAGGTGGCACTGAAGTGGTGCCGCCTCTTTTGACAAGAAGAGGTGACATATTAATGAAAAAAAATAAGTCCTTAATTGTAGGTTTTATATTACCCTGTTTGTTAACCCTCCTCATCATGTATCTTTATCCTGTGGTCAGGACCGTAATCATGAGCTTCTTCCAGATTGAAAGTGTGACATCAGACACCTCCACCTGGGTCTTTAACGGTATGAGCAACTATCAGAAGATTTTCAACAGCCCCGGATGGCAGGCTTCCATGTGGAATATGTTCCGTATCTGGCTTGTGGGCGGCATTATTGTTCTTTCCTTTTCGCTTCTGTTCGCTGTTATACTGACAAGCGGCATCCGCTTTAAGAAGTTTTTCCGTGCTGCAATTTATCTTCCCAACGTTATCAGTGCTGTTGCCCTGGCAACCATGTGGATTCAGTATGTTTACAACAACGACTATGGTATGCTCAATAAAATCCTTCGGACATTTGGGCTGGAGGGCGTAAAATGGCTGGGCAATGATACCAAGTTCTGGGCAATGCTGTTTGCATTCATCTTCGGTGCGGTCGGCTATTACATGCTGATATTTATCAGCGGTATTGAAAGAATCCCGGCGGATTTATATGAGGCGGCAACGATAGACGGAGCCAACAAGGTGCAGCAGTTCGGCAAGATAACAATGCCTCTGTTGAAGGGAATTACCAAGACGAACATTACCTTCTGGAGCGTACATACCACCACATTCTTCCTGTGGTCAAAAATGTTTTCACCTGTGGATTCGGAGATTACCACCACGGTTCCCGTTGTTTATCTGTATGATACGGTTTTCGGCGGCAAGGGCAACTCAACAAGAGATGCGGGCGCAGGTGCTGCTACCGGCGTGATTCTGGCACTCATCATTGTTGTTATCTATGTCATCATGAACAGACTGCTCAGAGATGATGATCTGGAATTCTAAGAGGAGGTGTGGATTATGAGCAAAAAGAAAGAGCCTAAGGTAAAAGAAAGAATTAACTGGAGAAAAGAAGCATCTCTTCTTCCGGGATATATTATCGTACTTGTCTGGATCATATTCACAGCTGCCTTTTTATTATGGATTCTGGGCGCCAGCCTTTCCACATCCAGGGAAATTTTCTCCGGATCAGTATTCAAATTTGAGAGCGGCCTTCATTTTGAGAACTATGTAAACGCATGGAAAGCGCAGAATGTTTCCGTATTCTTCGCCAACTCCCTGCTGTATGCGATAACGGCCTGTGTCGGCGTAATCCTGATTTCCGCGCCTGCGGCCTATGTACTGTCCAGGTTTGAATTCCTCGGCAACAAGGTCATGAAATCCAGCCTGATCGTTGCCATGAGTATTCCTGCGGTTATGATTATCATGCCTATTTTCTCACTCTCCACAAAATGGAACCTGAAGGGCAGGATTCTGCTGATACTTTTGTATATTTTCTTAAATGTACCTTATACAACAACCTATCTGCTCAACTTCTTCGCAACTCTGAGTAAGACCTACGAAGAAGCGGCGGCAATTGACGGCTGCCCTCCGGCTAAAACCTTCTGGGTTATCATGCTGCCTTTGGTACAGCCGGCGCTGATTACGGTAACTATTTTTAACTTCCTGGGTGTGTGGAACGAATTCTTCATGGCATTGATCTTTGCAAGCTCCGAAAGAATGACACCTGTAGGCGTCGGCCTTCTCCAGATTGTAAACTCCATGAAGTACACGGGAGACTACGGCGGACTGTTTGCGGCGGTTGTTATCGTGTTCTTGCCCACATTCTTATTGTACATTTTCTTATCCGAGAAGATTATTGCCGGTGTTACAGGCGGCGGTATCAAAGGTTAATGGCATGGATGCCGTATTTATTTAAAGAAGAGGAGGCACAATATGAGTCAGGAAAAAGGGAGAGTAACAATTCCCACCGATATAGACGTGATACAGGAAACACTGGATTTATCCAAACGCTGGGGCGCAGATGCGGTGCGTGACTGCGACGGCACGGATTTTCCCGTAGAGTTAAAGGATGTGGGACTGAAGGTTTATTCCACCTATTATACTACGAGAAAGGATAATGCCTGGGCAAAGGCTAATCCTGATGAAATCCAGCAGATGTATGTAATGACGCCGTTCTACACGGCAGCCGGGGAAGCTTTGAGGATCAGGCTTATGAAAGGCCTGTATCCTGATATGCTTACCCCCAACAGCAGGGATGACATCAGACGTTGGTGGGAGGTAATCGACCGGACAACGGGAGAAGTGGTTCCCACAGCGGACTGGACCTATGATGAAGAAGCGGGAGAGGTGGAAATCAAAAGCGTGCCTTTCCATGATTATACTGTGAGCTTTCTTGCATATATCATGTGGGATCCGGTACATATGTACAACGCGGTGGTAAATGAGTGGAAGGATGTGGAGCATCAGATTACCTTTGATGTGAGACAGCCAAAAACCCATGAATATACCATGAAGCGCCTGCGCAAATTTATTGAGGAGCATCCGTATGTAAATGTGCTGCGTTTCACCACATTTTTCCACCAGTTTACGCTGGTATTCGACGAGCTGGCCAGAGAAAAATATGTGGACTGGTACGGATATTCCGCATCAGTATCCCCTTATATCCTGGAACAGTTCGAAAAGGAAGCAGGCTACAAATTCCGGCCTGAATTCATCATTGATCAGGGCTATTACAATAACCAGTACCGTATTCCTTCCAAAGAATACAAGGATTTCCAGGCCTTCCAGAGAAGAGAGGTCGCCAAGATTGCCAGGGAAATGGTGGATATCTGCCATGAATGCGGCAGGGAGGCGATGATGTTCCTGGGTGACCACTGGATTGGAACGGAACCGTTTATGGATGAGTTTAAGACCATCGGCCTTGATGCGGTGGTTGGAAGCGTGGGCAACGGAGCAACACTCCGTCTGATCAGCGATATCGAAGGGGTGAAATATACGGAAGGCCGCCTTCTGCCTTATTTCTTCCCGGATACCTTCCATGAGGGAGGCGATCCTGTTAAGGAAGCAAAGACGAACTGGGTAACGGCAAGACGTGCGATTCTGAGAAAGCCCATTGACCGCATCGGCTATGGCGGATACCTGAAGCTGGCGAATGAATTCCCCGATTTTGTGGATTACGTGGAATCCGTATGTGCGGAATTCAGGGAGCTTTACGATAATATCAAGGGCACTACGCCTTATTGCATTAAGAAGGTGGCAGTGCTGAACTGCTGGGGAAAAATGAGAGCCTGGGGAAATCATATGGTGCATCATGCGATTTACTTCAAGCAGAATTACTCCTATGCAGGAATTATAGAGGCACTTTCCGGCGCGCCGTTTGACGTGAAGTTCATCAGCTTTGAAGATATCCTGGAAGATAAGGATATTTTAAAGGATATTGATGTCATCATCAACGTAGGCGATGCGGATACCGCACAGACAGGCGGTGAGTGGTGGTGCAATCCGGTAATTTCTTCTGCCATTAAGGAATTCGTATATAACGGCGGCGGCATTATCGGTGTGGGAGAACCCAGCGGCCATCAGGCAAACGGACATTTCTTCCAGCTGGCAAATGTGTTCGGCGTTGAGGAAGAGAGAGACTTCACACTCGGCTATGATAAATACAACTGGGAAAACCACAGCCACTTCATTACGGCTGACTCTCAGGAGAGAATTGATTTCGGCGAATCAAGGAAATATATCTATGCGCTGGAAAACGCACAGGTGCTTGTATCCGAGGATAAAGAAGTGAAGCTGGCGGTGAATGAGTTCGGCAAGGGCCGCGCCGTATATATCAGCGGGCTTCCTTACAGCTTTGAAAACAGCAGGCTTCTCTACCGTGCTATTTTATGGAGTACAGGCGAAGAAGAAAATATCAATAAGTGGTTCAGTACCAACTATAACGTGGAAGTACATGCCTATATTAAAAACGGCAAATACTGTGTGGTAAATAACACCTATGAACCCCAGTCCACGACTGTATATAAGGGTGACGGAACAGGCTTTGATTTGGATTTGGAAGCAAACCAGATTATCTGGTACGAAATCTGAGAACAGTGATGACAGACGCTTTCGGCAGCAGCCGGAGGCGTCTGTTTTAAGTTTGAAGATAAAGAAACAGCGTCCATTTCCGAGGGGTGAACAGGAAGCCGGACAGTATTTTTTTATATACTGAAAACCGGAAAAACTAAGATTTTATAGAGTTGACACATGTAATGCAATACGTTATTATTTACTATATAAATGTATAAAACATATCGATATGGAATCTATCCATATTAATACCGATGTCCGGTTCTCTCAGAGGTTTCTGAAGCAGGATCTTTTACATTTTTATCCGAAAGGCTCAGAAAGTGCCTGTATTACCGGAAATGCGATAAAAGATTCTGTTTTGGAAATCTTGTCTTTTTTCAAACTCGTCCCAGGGCATAGTGCTTCGGGGTCACTCCCATATATTTCTTAAAGGTTTTGACAAAATAACTGCTGTCATTAAAGCCGCATTGATAGGCAATTTCCGTGACGGGAAGCTCGGTGGTGCTCAGAATGTAGCAGGCGCGCTCCACACGGTAATAGTTCAGATAATCCATGGGAGTCCGGTGCACCGCGGTACGGAAATAGCGGCAGAAGTATTTGGGCGTCATGCCCGCAATCCGTGACAGATCCGCAAGTGTGACAGGGCTGGCATAATTGGCGTCAATGTATTCCAGAACAGGCTTAAGCTGATCCATTTTCTTGGGGGCCGACGAAGGCTCCTCCGTTGTGGGCACATAATATTCCTCTTCAAAAATACAACCGAAAAACTCAAACAAAGCTCCCAACGTTCTCAGCTCGCTTCCCGCATGGGGGTAACGTACCGCGTCAAAAAGACGGCAGGCTGCCTGCAGCAGGCGGGAATTCCTGCTTTCCCCCGCCTGAAAATAGTTATACAGCCGTATCTGATGCCGGGAAATGAGCCGGATATACCGTTTACAGGCATCCGTATGCATGAGAGTGGGATTTAAATCAAAAACGGCGCATTCGTATACACAATGCTCAGGAACGCCGCCGTGTATGATGCCTTCCCCGATAAGAATCACATCGCCGGCCCCTGCGTTTATCTCCTCATCATCCAGATAAAGACGGAGAGAACCGCTTAATATCTGAATCAGCTCCATTTCCTTATGCCAGTGGAAGGGCATATTATACCGCGAATGATGCTCATCCACATGATAAAACGCAATGGGAAAATCCGGTGTCCCATGATCTATTTTTTCATTATAATCCAGATAATGCATACGCTTTCCTCCATATATACGGCGCTTTCACAAACGGCCTGCAGGGAGTTTTCCCCTGTTTTTATTTATTTCACAGTTTTTTAAAAAAAGTGAATATTGTTATATTTTTTGCCATTATAACACAGGCAAAAAGAAATTGCCAATGATATACTGAAATTAACGGACTTAGCGGTATCAGTTAAGTTCCTGTGGAAACCGGTAAAGGTATTTTTTCAAGGAGGGAAAGAAATGGCAGAAAACAGATATGTAGGGGATTATCCGGTAATTGGCATCAGGCCCACCATCGACGGAAGAAGAGGCTACCTGAAGGTGAGGGAATCACTGGAAGAGCAGACAATGAATATGGCGAAGGCAGCGGCAAAGCTGTTTGAAGAGAATTTACGCTACTCCAACGGGGAGCCTGTAAAGGTGATTATTGCAGATACTACCATCGGTCGTGTGGGCGAGACTGCGGCATGCGCGGACAAATTCCGCAAGGCCGGTGTGGATATTACCCTGACCGTAACACCCTGCTGGTGCTATGGCGCGGAAACAATGGATATGGATCCCAATACGATCAAGGGCGTATGGGGCTTTAACGGTACGGAGCGTCCCGGAGCCGTATATCTGGCAAGTGTACTGGCTACCCATGCGCAGAAGGGACTTCCGGCATTCGGTATTTACGGACATGATGTTCAGGATGCGGACGCAACGGATATCCCGGAGGATGTTGTGGAGAAGCTGCTTCGCTTCGGAAGAGCTGCGGTAGCGGTTGCCACTATGAGAGGAAAATCTTATCTGCAGATTGGTTCTATCTGCATGGGCATCGGCGGTTCCATCATTGATCCCGCATTTATTGAAGAGTATCTGGGAATGCGTGTGGAATCCGTGGATGAGGTGGAAATCATCCGCCGTATGACGGAAGGCATTTATGACAAGGCAGAATTTGAAAAGGCGCTGGCCTGGACAAAAGCAAACTGCATTGAAGGCTTTGATAAAAATCCTGAAGAGGTTCAGAAGTCCAGAGAGAAGAAGGACGAGGACTGGGAGTTCGTTGTTAAGATGATGTGTATCATCAAAGATCTGATGAATGGCAACAAGAACCTGCCCGTTGGCTGTGAAGAGGAAATGGTAGGCCATAATGCGATTGCGGCAGGCTTCCAGGGACAGCGTCAGTGGACGGATTTCTATCCCAACTGTGATTTCGCGGAAGCGATGCTGAATACCTCCTTTGACTGGAACGGGCCGAGAGAGCCTTATGTACTCGCGACGGAAAATGACGTCCTCAACGGCCTGGGAATGATGTTTATGAAGCTTTTGACCAACCGGGCGCAGATTTTTGCAGATGTGCGTACCTATTGGAGCCCGGAAGCGGTTAAGAAAGCGACTGGCTATGAGATAGAAGGCGTAGCGAAGGAAGCGGGCGGATTTATCCACCTGATTAATTCCGGCGCGGCATGTCTGGATGCCAACGGACAGGCAAAGGATAAGGACGGCAACAATGTGATGAAGCCCTGGTATGAGATTACTCAGGAGGATCAGAAGGCTATCATGGAAGCCACCACATGGAATGAAGCGGACTTCGGATACTTCAGAGGAGGCGGCTACTCCTCAAGATTCGTTACGGAAGCCCAGATGCCTGTTACCATGATCCGTCTGAACCTTGTAAAGGGACTTGGGCCCATGCTCCAGATCGCAGAAGGCTGGACGGTGAAGCTTCCCGATGAGGTTTCTGACAAGCTCTGGAAACGTACGGATTATACATGGCCCTGCACCTGGTTTGCACCCCGCACAACCGGCAAGGGCGCATTTGCAACAGCATATGATGTAATGAATAACTGGGGCGCAAACCATGGCGCTATCAGCTATGGGCATATCGGAGCGGATCTGATTACCATGTGCTCCATGCTGAGGATCCCGGTAAGCATGCACAACGTGCCTGAAGAAAAGATCTTCCGTCCTTCCGCATGGAATGCATTCGGTATGGATAAGGAAGGCCAGGATTACCGTGCATGTGCTACTTACGGCCCTATGTACAAATAACATCCCGGGGCAGGTCATCAGGGTCAGACGAATCGAAGGTCCGCCTGGCCCTGATTTGTTGTTTCATAGTATCAGAATAAGGAGCCGCCTATGGAGACAAAGAAGGTATTAGCGGTTGACCTGGGGGCTTCCAGCGGAAGAGTCATGCTGGGAAGCTTTGACGGGGAAAAGATAACCGTGGAGGAGCTGCACCGTTTTTCCAACGATCCCGTCATCCTGGGGAATACCATGTATTGGGATTTTCTCCGCCTGTTTCATGAAATCAAGCAGGGGCTGATTAAATCCAAAGCATATGGGAAGATAGACAGCATCAGTGTGGATACCTGGGGAGTAGATTTCGGACTTCTGGATAAGGAAGGGAATCTGCTGGGGAATCCGGTGCATTACCGGGATGCCAGAGTGAATGGGATGCTGGATAAAAGCTTTGAAAAAATAGACAAGGATACATTTTATGGAATCACCGGCAATCAGTTTATGGAAATCAATACGGTATTCCAGCTCCTGTATCTTGCGCTGAATAAAAAGGAACTGCTGGAACAGGCTGACAGCCTTCTGATGATGCCGGATTTATTCAATTATTATCTGTCCGGCGGGAAATGCTGCGAATATTCCATTGCATCCACAACGCAGATGCTGGATGCTGTAAAGAAGAACTGGTCGGATGAGGTGATAGAAAAGCTGGGCCTGCCTGAAAGGCTTTTGCAGCAGGTGGTTCCCAGCGGTACTACCGTGGGAACACTCAGCCCGCAGCTGTGTGAGGAACTGGGGATTGAGCCTATGAAGGTAGTGGCGGGCGCCGGACATGATACCCAGTGTGCGCTGGCTGCCGTGCCTACAGGGGAAAAGGATTTTATTTTCATAAGCTGCGGGACCTGGTGCCTGTTTGGCACAGAGCTTGATGAGCCGATTATTGATGAAAACAGCGCCCGTTTTAATATTACAAACGAGGGCGGCGTGGGAGGAAAAATTTCCTTCCTGAAGAATATTATCGGTCTTTGGCTGATTCAGGAGAGCCGCAGGCAGTGGATGCGGGAAGGGAAGGAATTCAGCTTCGGCGAGCTGGAAAAGCTGGCTGCCAAAGAGGAGCCGTTCCGTTCTCTGATCGATCCGGACGCTCCCGAATTTGCACCTTCAGGAAATGTGCCCCGCAGAATCCGGGAATTCTGCAAACGTACCGGACAGCCGGTACCGGAAACGGAAGGGCAGATCGTACGATGCATTAACGAAAGCCTTGCGCTGAAATACCGTATGGCTTTTGAAGAAATCAGGGAATGTACGGGAAAGGAATATCCCGTAATACATATGGTGGGCGGCGGAACACAGAGTGCGCTGCTGTGCCAGCTGACAGCAAATGCATGCGGGCGTCCCGTATATGCAGGTCCTGTGGAGGCCACTGTTTACGGAAACGTGGCGATCCAGCTGATGGCGGAAGGCGCTGTGGGAAGTCTGGAAGAAATCCGCAGTGTAATTAAGGCTTCAGAAGAAATCCGCAGATTTGACCCGCAGGATGGAGAACGCTGGGAGGAAGCCTATCGGAACTATTGTGAAGCTATCAGGAAATGGTGATTGGAGGCAGCTATGTTAAAAGGAATTCCTTCTGTTTTATCACCGGAGCTGTTAAAGGTTCTGTGTGAAATGGGACACAGTGACAGGATTGTAATTGCGGACGGGAATTTCCCGGTGGAATCCATGGGGAAAAATGCCAAGGTAGTTCGGTTGGACGGACACGGTGTCCCGGAAATTCTGGACGCCATCCTTCAGGTATTCCCGCTTGATACTTATGTAGAGCATCCCGTGAACCTGATGGAGGTAATGCCGGGGGATCCTGTGGAGACTCCTATCTGGGATGAGTATAAAGAAATCATTTCCAGGCACGACGACAGGGGAAGCGCGGTGGTCGGCAATATTGAAAGGTTTGCCTTCTATGATGAGGCAAAAACTGCTTATGCCATTGTGGCGACCGGTGAAATGGCTGTATATGCCAATGTGATGCTGCAGAAGGGCGTCGTGAAGGATTAAGAAAGAACGAAGAGAAAATAAAACAGAAATGACTTTAAGGGTATTCCATAGGCCTGTGTGCTCAGGTATTGGAATACCCTTTTTATGTGTCGGAGGTAAAATAATATTTTACTTTGCGGAAAAATAATATTTATCTTTACGGAAGCATAATATTTGCTTTTGAAGAAAAATAATAATTAGCTTTGCGGAAATTAATATTATGTTTTACTTGACTTTTAATCTGTAACTGATATAATTACAGTATATTAAATGTAACTAATAAAGTTACAGAATAAACGGAAGCTGTAAGTGTAACATATTAATGGTTGGGAAAATGAAAGGAAGGTATGGAAATGAACACAAGGGAGCATGAAACAATGAAAATGCGGGGAAGCAGTGATATATCTTATCTGGGGCAGGCGGTAGACAGTATGATATATGATTTTATGCGGGAGCATGAGATCCCCGGGCTTACGCTTGCCATTGTACAGGCGCCGTATATCCCACGGGTGGTTGGATACGGAATGTCTGATGAAAAGCAGAGGCGTCTGGCCTCCCCTAATACTATGTGGCCGGCGGGGCATATTTCCCAGGCTTTTGCGGCGGTGGCCGTTATGCAGCTTTATGAAGACGGCAGGCTGGATCTTTCCGATACGGTAGGAAAATGGATTCAGGAGGTTCCGGAAGCCTGGAAGGAAATTGAAATACTTCAGCTGCTGCGCCATGCATCGGGTCTGCCGGATTACCGCTTCCAGCAGGATTTTAATCCATACAGGGCATGGGCCTTTGGAGAATTAATAGATTTGGTTCAGGCGCTGCCGCTGCACTTCAAACCGGGAACAGAGGTGATGCAGAGCGCTACGAATTTTCTTCTGCTGACGGAAATTGTGGAAAGGGCGGGGGAACAGAGCTACCATGACTTTGTTACGAAAAGGCAGATTCAATACCTTGGTTTACGCCATACCGGCTTTGCGGAGGATTTGGGGCGTTTTATGCATGAGGATGTTTCTCTTACGGAAAATGTACATCAGCTGTTTAAGAAGGATCGGCTGTACATTGATCCCACAGAGCCTGCGGCAAGCTATGACGGAGAAGGAGGTTTGATACCACGTACGGATTCCTCCGCGTTAAGAGGTTTTTCGGATATTTGGGCATCCGCACAGGATATTTCCTTCTGGGATATCGGACTGGCCGGTTCCGTGCTGATTCATGAGCCGGAAAACAGGGCAAAGGTTTATGCGCCGTGGGAGCTGCCCGATGGCCGGGTGGTTCCGGCAGTGGCAGGCTGGCAGTTCTATAAACACAGGGGACTGATGGATATCAAGGGCTCGGTTCCGGGATATTCCGCATTCCTGAGCCGCTTTACGGATGCAAAGGAACTGGTATGCGTTACCCTGATGGCCAATAAGGAGGGAATTGATTTTACAAATCTGGGCCGACGCATCGCGGGCGCCTTCGGGGATTTACTATCCACGAACTACGATGATAATAAGCTTTATCTGTTTGAGGGCCAGCTTCCGGCTGAGGAGACGGTGGAGCGTCTGGAGAAGGAGCTTGCCGGTAGAGAGATACCTGTTTTTGCAAAGTTTGACCATGCGCAGAATGCAAAGGATTCAGGGCTTGAGCTGCGTCCGACTACCGTATTGGTATTTGGCTCACCAAAGGTTGGCACGGGTCTCATGCAGGCGGATCAGAGTATTTCACTGGAACTGCCTCTCAGGATTTCCGTCTGGGAGGACGAGGCCGGAAGCACATGGCTGGCATTTCCAAGAATTCCCCGGATGGCGGCGGAGTATGGTCTGGAGAAGCATCCTGTCGTAGGAAAAATGGAGAGGCTGATGGAAGAACTGGTCAGGAAGGCAGGGAGCGTGTATTAGAGTTTTTTGAATACTGCTTTCCGACAGCGGCGCTTAAATATGTGTGATTAAAATATCAGATATTGGATAAGCCGGCTGTAACTGGTGATGAGAATGGTAAGCAGAGGTGATAAAAAAGGGTATCCTGAAAAAATTCGGGATGCCCTTAAATGATCAGATATTCAAATACTATATATTTTTCACACTATTTCTCTTTATTAATTCGGGTCGGATTTTCTTTTTAATTACTGGTCTTGGTGATGATGTCGATAAGGCTTCAAGTACAGTATCGGCAATAGTGTTCCCAACAAGAGCAATTGGCTGTGCAATGGCAGTAATGCCCATGATTTCAGCCCATGGATGATCATCATATGCAATAAGACTGATATCATCCGGATAATTTAAATTAAGCTCCTTTAAAGCGGATAAGGTCCAAATAGTCAGAGTCTCTGCATGACTGATTATCGCAGTTGGTTTCAGCGCAAGTATATTTTCTTCTATTGATTTAATATAATTCCGGTTACAGGAATAGTGGATAATAAAGCCGGGATCGGGGACAAGATTCATTTCTTGATAAGCCTGCATGTAACCATCATCTCTTACATCCTTTCCATCTACAGATACATTAAGGACGAGTATCCTGCGATGGCCGCATTCCAACAGATATTTTACCGCAAGATATGTTCCATACCTGTCATCGATTATAATGGAGTCAAGTTCATCATAGTAGTCCGTATAAAGTTGCAGACAATATTGTTTAGCGGTCATAAACAGATGCTGATCCTCTTTGTTATAGAAACATGGAGAAAAAAGAAAAGCATCCAGCTGATTGGAGCGAAGATAACGAATTACTTTATTGTTTGAAAAGAAATTCCCGGATGGTGAAAACGTTAACACCTGATAGTCAGTGTTTTCCAAACGATTATGCATTTGCTCAATAACCTGAAAAAAGAACGGATTCGTGAAATCGTTTACAGCAATGCCGATAGAATTACTTCTACTCTGTTTAAGGCTTCGGGCAAGAAGGTTGGGATAATAATCAAGTTCCTTCGCCGCTTTCAGAACCAGTTCTCTTGTCTCAGGCTTTACTCGGTCAGGATCCTGATAAACACGCGATATAGTTGCTATTGATACACCAGCACGCTTCGCGACATCTTTACTTGTTGCCATGACTAACCTCCTATGAAACGTTTGTTAATATTATACAATAGTACGGAGGAAAAAGAAAGAAAATTCAGACTGTAAATTGTGCAAATGAGAGAAAGAAGGAAAAAGTATTGACAACGTTTACATTCATTGATATTATGATCCTATAACATAGTAGTAAGAAAAATATAATTATTTTTTTCTTGCAAAATGTAAACGTATACATTACGAGGAGGTTGCTTATGTATTATAGACCGGAAAATTCGGTTGCAGCGGATGTGATACCTTTTTACAGGGATAATGCTTTTCAGCTATTTTATCTGAGAGATTTCAGGAATATTGCTGAGCATGGAGAGGGTACTCCCTGGTATCTGCTGGAAACTAAGGATTTTGTACACTTTATGGAAAAGGGAGAGGTGATTGCACGCGGTAAAGAAGAGGAGCAGGATCTCTATATTTTTACCGGCAGTGTGTATGAGGAAAAGGGAATAAACTATATTTTTTACACAGGGCATAACCCCCATTATCCGGAAGCGGGGAAAAATCAGGAAGCCATTATGCTGGCTGTGAGTGAAGATTTCAAGACATGGAATAAGGATAAGGATTTTGTTTTATTGGCTCCGGATTGTTTTGAACCTCATGATTTCAGAGATCCCTTTGTTTTCTATAATGAGGAAACTAAAGAATATAATATGCTGTTGGCAGCAAGGGTGAATTACGGGCCAAGCAGAAGAAGGGGATGCACGGCAGTTGCAGTAAGCAGGGATTTGAAAGAGTGGAAAGTAAAAGAAGAGCCATTTTATTGCCCTCGGCTTTATTTTACTCATGAATGTCCGGACCTTTTTAAAATGGGAGACTGGTGGTATCTGTTATTCAGTGAATTTACAGAGAAGTGTAAGACGCATTACAGAATGTCAAAGTCGCTGAAAGGGCCGTGGCTTACACCGGATAATGATAACTTTGACAACCGTAATTTTTATGCGGCAAAAACTGTATCGAACGGGACGGAAAGGTATATTATCGGCTGGAACCCAACGAATATAGGGGATAAAGATTTCGAAGATACGCAGTGGGGTGGAAATATCGTTGTACATAAAATTATCCAGGCAGAGGATGGACAGTTGTATACCACAATTCCAGATCAAGTGAAAGCGGCTTATTGTGTGCCGATTCAATATAGAGAAGGCTATACAATGGGTACTGTATTAAAGTATCGCAGCCAATGGACTATAGGACGAAAAGACGGATTCAGCAGTTTGGATCTGGGAGAGCTTGAAAGCGAGTGCCGTATTTCCTTTGATGTGGTATTCAAAGAAGAAAGTAAAAACTTTTATGTATTCCTGAACAGTGATAAGGATAATGAAAATGCCTATTATATCGGCATCGATCTGGTTATGAAAAGAATGACCTTCGACAGATGGCCAAGGAAAAGGAATGATTATCCGTTTATGCTTGAGCTGGAAAGATATATCGAAGTTCTTCCCAATGTCAAATATCATCTGGATATCATCAGGGACAACTCGGTGCTGGAAGTCTATTTTGATAATAAATATGCGATGAGTGCAAGGATGAATGACTTTAAGGAGGGAACCTTTGGTTTTGCAGAGACTTTTGGAGAGGCTGTAATTGAAAGCCTGGAATATATGGCGTTGGAAAGATAAAGGATGAAGGGGGCAGATAAATGAGGGAAAAGTTAAAGAAAGGATTTTCGCGTAACTGGAGGCTGTATGTGTTAATGATGCCTGCGCTGCTTTGGCTCATTGTATTCGCTTATATGCCCATGTATGGAATTTTAATCGCCTTTAAGGATTATAAGGGAAAAATGGGGATATTGGGAAGTCCCTGGGCACAGCCTATATTCAAACATTTTATTTCCTTTTTTAGAACCAGCATTGCATCCCAGGTAATCTCAAACACAGTGATTTTGAGTTTATTAACAATATTGATTTCTTTTCCTGTTCCGGTTATTTTTGCCTTGCTGCTGAATCAGATTAAAAATAACAGAAGAAGGAAGGTAGTACAAACAATTTCCTATGCGCCATATTTTGTATCGAATGTAGTTGTTGTCAGTATTATCAGTGTAATCTGTGCACCAAGCGGTTTTGTAAATACGATCATTAAAGCACTTAATGGGGGAAATGCCTTATATCTTACATCGGCTGCCGAATATTTCAGGATGTTGTATATTGTGTCTAATATCTGGCAGACCATGGGATTTTCTGCAATCGTTTACATTGCTGCATTGACAGGAATCAGCCAGGATTATTATGAAGCTGCTATTATGGATGGAGCCACTAAGCTGAAAAGAATACTCTACATAGATATTCCGCTTATTATGCCTACTATAATTATTATGTTTATTTTATCTATCGGCAATATTATGTCAATCGGATATGAAAAAGTATATCTGATGCAAAGTGGAACCAATACTGCTGTCAGTGAAATTATTTCTACCTATGTATATAAGGTGGGACTTCAAAATGCACAGTTTTCATTTGCAACAGCAGTAGGGCTGTTTAATGCGGCCGTAAACTTCGTTATTCTTCTGATCGTTAATGCAATTTCCAGAAGAACTGCAGATATCAGTATTTTTTAAGGAGGAACCCTATGAAAGCTGCGAATAAAGCCGGAACAAGACGGGATTTCCTGCCGGCGGGAAATACTAAAATTAAAAAATTGTGGGGAGATCGTATTTTTGATATTGTCAATGCTTTAATAATGATTCTGATATGCATGGTAATCGCCTATCCATTGTATTATGTTTTGGTTGCGTCATTGACAGACCCGACGGTGGTAAATTCGGGGAAGGTTCTGCTGTTTCCGGAGAAGCTGTTTATCGGAGGATATAAGAAAATTTTTGAATACCGGCCTATCTGGACCGGTTATGCAAACACACTTATTTATACTGTCTGCGGTACTGCGGCAGCGATGGCGGCAACAATTCCCTGTGCGTTTGCCCTTTCCAGAAGGGCTTTGTTCGGAAGAAGAATTCTTAATTTCCTGTTTACTTTTACCATGTTTTTCAGCGGAGGAATTATTCCTTTATACCTGATAATTAATATGGTGGGAATTTACGATACGATTTGGGCCATGGTACTGCCTACCGCCGTATCCGTATATAACCTGATTGTATGCAGATCGTTTTTTGATTCCAATATACCGGATGAATTGTATGATGCGTCCAAAATAGATGGATGCAATGACTTTGACTTTTTCTTCAGAATTGCGGTTCCACTATCATCAACAATCATTGCGGTCATGATACTTTTTTATGCAACATCAATTTGGAATTCATTTATGAATGCTTTAATGTTTATGGGGACTCAGGATAAAATGCCGTTACAGGTAATTCTGAGAAACCTGGTTTTGTCCAACCAGACATCTGCACTGACCTCAAGTGGTACAGAGGTTGCACAGAGAATGAAAATGGCCGAGCAGCTGAAATATTCAATCATAGTGGTATCTGCTTTGCCGCTGCTGGTTGCTTATCCGTTTGTTCAGAAGTATTTTGCAAAAGGTGTGTTAATGGGAGCTATTAAAGGGTAATTGAAAGGAGAAGGGTATGAAAAAGAAAGTATTGGCTTGTATTTTATGTGTATGTATGGCACTTTCCACTGGCTGCGGAGGGAATGCAGCAGTAAGTGGCGAAGAGACAGGTGGTTCAAAAATGTCGGAAATATCAGAACAGGGAGAGTCGGATAATTTTAATCTGGATGGAACTCTGCCAATTGTAAAGGATCCAGGAAAAATGGAACCGATTAAAATCGCTGTAGTAATAGGGGCCGACAGTTCTGTTCCTACACAGGATAAAGAAATGACAAAAAAAATTGTTGAGGAAACAGGGATTCCGATAGAGTGGCAGGAAATCCCTGCGGACGGATCCGCAGAAAAATTAATTTAATGTTGACTAGTGGTGAATATCCAGACGTTTTTTGGAACGGAATAAGCAGTGATATGGCTGTACAATATTCTGATCAGGATATTTTTGTACCAACGGAGGAACTCATAGCACAGTATGCACCCCGGCTTGCTAAAATTTTTGAAGAGCACCCGGAATATAAGCAAGGTTCCACTACTCCGAATGGTCATAGTTATGGTTTCCCATACATAGAAGAAATGCATGGACTTGTTCTGACTCCGGGACCATTTATGATTAATCAGACATGGTTAAATAAAGTTGGTAAGGATATGCCAACTACTGTAGATGAATTTGTAGATTGCCTTCGTGCTTTCAAAGAGGCAGGAGATTTAAATGGTAATGGTGAAGCGGATGAGATTCCATATGCATTAGAATTTGGTAATGATGATCTCTTTGGTTCATATGATTCTTTTTACTATTTTACTGGTGCCTTTGGGATGGCAGATACGGTATGCTCAGGAAACCCAATGGCAAATCATTTGCGATTAATTAACAATAAAATACAATTTGCAGCAACTAATGATGCATTTCGTAAAACATGCGATTTTTTCCATGACATGTACACAGAAGGATTAATTGATCCAGATTCATTTGCACCATCTGGAACAGGAGTGCCGTTATATATTAATAAATTGGCTCAATCGGAAGCGGTTTTAGGCGCTTTCCAATGTTGGACACCCAGGGATAATATTGTGGATTTAGCAGTCAGAGATGAGTATGTGCCTTTGCCTAGATTAATAGGAGCTGAAGGAAAATGTGGAAATGTATTGAATTATTCAGAAATGCAGGATACTTCTATGGTGGCAATTACTGATAAATGTAAATATCCTGAAGTGATAGCGGCCTTGGTAAATTATTGTATGGAGCCTGAAATCTCTATCACACTTAATTGGGGGGCAATTGGATATACCTATATAAAAGGGGATGATGGCAAACTACATTTTAATCTTGATGAAAATAATAATATAATTCTTCAAAATGGCTGGCAGTATTTTTCAGAACAAAGAACTAATACTTCCCCAACAAGAGGAGCCCTGGCAGTACTGAATGAATATTATGATAAGTACGCAGATTATACATGGGATGCAGTGCCTATTTTGGAAGGACAGAGGGTGAACGGCAAGGAGGAGTGTCTGGAAGAGATAGAAGCAGTGCCTAAAATGATGCTTTCCTTGGAGGAAAACAATAAGCTTTCCCAGATTTATGGAACAATTGATAATATTGTGAATGCATATCAAATGGATGCAGTTATGAATGGAACAGACGATACCAGCTGGGATAAATTCAAACAGGATTTAAAGGCAGCCGGAGTTGATGAGTTGGTTGGCATATATCAGGGGGCATATGATAGATATTGTTCCTTTGCCGATTAAAACAGAACAGAAAATAACACACCTTAACAAAAGGACAGCCCGCTGCAAAAATTCATGCAGCGGGCTGTTGCTTTCGTATAATTTTAATATGTATTTTTAATTTTATAGAAAGAATTATACCAGCTCTTTATTCTTAAAATACATCTCTTTTATTCTCTCCAGCGTAATATCCGCCAGTCTCTTTTTGTCTTCCTTTGGAAGCTCATTGGGATAAATCGGCTCGCCGTATTCGATGACGACATGGGTTTTCTTTATCTTGGGAAGATGATCCTCAAAAACATCACCGGCGTTATTCAAAGCAATAGGGACGATGGGACAGCCGGATTTCTCGGCAATTTTGAAGCTTCCTGCATGGAAAGGCAGAAAAGTGTCGGGAACCTTGTTGCGGGTGCCTTCCGGGAAAATGCAGATGGAAATGCCGTCCTTAATTTTTCCAATGGCGGTTAAAATAATTTTGGCGCCCTGTTTCAAATCATTCCTGTCCAGAAACAGGCAATGCAGGTTCTTCATCCAGTTGCTGAGGAGGGGTATTTTCAACATTTCTATTTTGGCAACATAGCCGGTGGGGCGTGGAACCCGGACATAGGTCATAAGGATGTCAAAATAGCTCCGGTGGTTTCCGATGTAAAGCACGGCCTGATCCCTGGGAACACGTTCTTCGCCGATGTAGGTGATTTTAACGCCGGACAGGCGCAGACACCAGCGGAAAGCCCAGTTGACAATGGCCAGGGAACTCCTGTTTTTGACGTCCATATTGAATTTCCCGATAATCCACTCTGCGATCATAAGCGGAATGCTCAGGATAAGAAATAAAACTACAAATACTGCCACACTGATAAAACGAATCATGGGATGATTCCTTCCTTTCCCTGTCCCCGGAAACCGTGATAAATGCCCGGGGTATTTGTATTTTTAAGTATATACTACCATTATTTGCAAAGCAAGAATTTATTTGCTTTGTGTCGATGGATGCGTTTATCCTGCGATAGATGCAGGGAAAGGTTATTTCAGCAAATAATGCAGATATCAGAGGCCAAATTCCTGGAACAGGCTTTCCTGAAAGTCATGGCTGGTAACGGCCTTTTCTATTTCACTGCTGCGTCCGTTCTCAATCAGGAGCCGTATTAACTGATTGACCCTGTTTTCCCCTTCTTCCTTTAAAAAAGCCATATGCTCCTGCTCGTCATACTCCGTAAATAACATATCAATCACCTCCGCGCGATGGGCTGTGAGAATGTCCTTCAGTATATTTTCCTGAATACATTCCCGGATGGCGGCATCTGCCGCTTCATCGAAGGGCAGATTCATTTGCAGTTTCGTTCGTACTTTTTCTACAAAGATGGAATATTCCTTTAATTTCCTGCACTTATCCATGAGCCCGCTGTTGTGCCCCGCGTTGATGTTAAGCATAATTGCCCGGCATTCCAGGCATGGCTCTCCGGCATCCGAAGCAGGAGGAAAAGCGTCGGACATTTTCAGCTCAACGCGGTCGGGCTGCTCCTCCAGGCCGTTGTAAAAGACAACAAATTTCGGCCGGGGAAGGGGAATGAGCTTTTTGCCGTACAGCCTGTATTTATGCTTCATCAGGTATTTCTGGTAGGTCTCGGCAAAGTAGAGAAAGCCGCGGACCGGCATATTGGGATTCAGGGTGCTCTGGTGTTCATAAAGATTGAGGATATCTCCGATGAGGAAGGAGATATCATTTTTCATTTTCAGATAAAGCATGTTTTCCAGCGTCACGATCGCAAGCTGCTCCGGGTTGGAATAGGCGCTTTCGTTTACCGCATTATATAATGCAAGCAAATCCTCCTTTTCCCCGAAAACCAGGCGGAACAGCCTGTCCTTGTATTCTTTGGTAATTTGTACTTCCAATTTTTGTGTTACCTCCATTATACAGTATTTTTCTTTTTGTTTCAACGGTAATGTGGGCGAAATTAAACCATAGGCTGTACACCACGCTTTCTGTTTCGTAATTAATAGAAAAGAGATGATGGCGAAAACGCCGGATGCCGCCTGGCGGCATAAGAGAAAAGAACGGATATTTAAAGGCCTGTTAAAAAGGCCGGAAGAAGATTAGAATATCCGTAGGGATAATTTAACACGGATTGGATGGCGGCACAACCAATTTTCCAAAAAAACAGTAATAAATCCAAAAAATCAGAAGGATTTTCCTTTCCTGTGATTTGTTAGAATAGAAGCATAAGGAAAGAGAAGGAGGGTTATCAATGAAAAAGAAAATGATCAGTATTTTATTGTGTGCGGCGCTGGGGATTACTACTCTGGCAGGCTGCGGAGGCGCTTCAGGAGGCACGACGGTGACAAGTGAACCGGCAGCAGCCGTTGCGGAGGAGAGCAAGGAGAGCGCGGCGCCTGAATCCACGGAGGCGGCGGAGAGCCAGGAGAGTACTGTGGCAGCGGAAGCGGCGGTTGACGGAGGCGGGGAAACCCTGAATGTGCTCTGTCATTCCAGCTGGCGGACGGACGAGGCCAATGCGGTATTTGATTATGTGGCGGAGAAATGCAATGTAAAATTTGAGTTCGAAGAGGTGCCGGAGGGCAGTTCAGGAAACGAGCTTATTTTTGCAAAGATGCAGTCAGGTGAGGTGCCGGATATTCTCTGGTGGCAGGGAGCGAAGACCAGCGCCACGGAAATTGGCGAGGATTTGTTCGTAGAGCTGTCAGGAGACTGGGTAAACGATTATAATGCCAGCATCCTGGAGTCTCCCAACCAGACCTACAACGGGAAACTGATTTGCGCGCCTTTCGGTGATGTGACGGTATTTGGCATGTGCTATAACAAAAAGGTATTTGCGGACAATCAGATCGAAATTCCGCAGACATGGGATGAAATGATGGCGGCCTGCGAGACGCTGAAGGCAGCCGGAGTGACACCGATGTATGTATCCGGTACGACAGACAATGAATGGACGCTTCAGATCATTCCCATTGACGCCAGGCTGAAACAGGAATCCATCGTGCCGGGAAGCATGGATTCGCTGAATTCCCACGAAAAGCTCTGGACCGATATGGAATATATGCAGCTGACCTTTGACCGTATGAAGGAAATGAAGGATAAGGGTTACATCCAGGATACCTTCCTTTCCGACAGCTATGCGGATGCACAGGAAGCGCTGCTTACCGGTACGGCGGCCATGTATTCACAGGCAACCTGGATTTATGCGGAGCTGACGAAGCTTGCAGAATCCCAGGAGGAGTTGGAAAATATCGGATTTTTCCCCATCCCGGCAACAGAAGCCAAGGATTCCATCGCCTATACGGAGACTCCTACCGGCTTTGTAGTGCCTAAGGAAGGAAAGAAAGTGGATCTGGCAGTACAGATTGTAGGAGAACTGGTAACCAAGGAAGCTATGACCGAGTATTACAAGATGCATCAGGGAATTCCTGCAGTTAACGGCGTTGATGTTAAGCTGACCAGTATCCCGGCGGATGTTTCCGCACTCATTGAAGCAGGTAAAACAAGCACGCTGCCCAACACCATTTATTCCACGCCTTCCATGGCCAGCGACGTACAGGCTATGCTGGCCGGAGACAAAACTCCCAAGGACGTGCTTGCAGGCTATGACACAGACTGGGATACCTATGCGAAGGAAGCGGGAAATCCTGACTGGGGATATTGATTTGCAGCGGTAACTGTGAGGGGATTGGACCGTTGCCAAAAAAGAACAGAACAAGGCGGCAAATAACGGATGCAGATATCTGCTGCGCCAAAAGCGGGGAAGGGGCCGGGAGGCACCTTCCCCCTGTTAAAGGAAGGGACGAATTATGTTAAGAAAAAAACAGTATCCGGTTTATTTTGCCCTGCCGGGCATCATCCTTTTTATTACTTTTTTTATTGTTCCGTTTCTGGTTGGGTTCCGGTACTCCTTTACCAATTGGAATTTCAGAAGAGCGGATTTTATCGGGCTGGAAAATTATATCAGTATACTTAAAAATCCAAATATGAGTATTGCCTTTAAGAACACCTTTTTATTTACGATAGTGACGACCGCGGGGAAGGTTTGCCTGGGCATGCTCCTGGCCGTGCTGCTGAACAGGAAGCTGCGGACCACGAATTATCTGCGTACCGTTTTTTATCTGCCTGCAGTGGTCAATTCCATTGCTATCGGCATTGTGTTTACCTCCCTGATGCATCCCTCCAAAGGGCTGATCAATACGGTAATCCGAGGTCTGGGGATGACCGGCTTCCAGCCGAAATGGCTGACCGATACCAGAATTGCCATGCTCTCTATCTGTGCCATTGAAATCTGGAAGTGGTCCGGCTATACCATGATGATTCTTCTGGCGGGGATGCAGAATATTTCCAGGGATTATTATGAAGCGGCAATTGTGGACGGCGCGACCAAATGGCAGCAGTTCAGAAACATTACGCTTCCCCTGCTTATGGCTTCCGTGAACAATGTGGTGGTGCTGAGCATCATCGGCGGGCTGAAGGTGTTTGATATTGTGGTGGCGACCACGGGAGGCGGCCCCGGCTATGCCACTGAGGTATTCAATACCATGATTTACAATTCCTACAGCTATCAGAAATACGGAGAAGCCACGGCAGGCACGACGCTGCTGGCCGTGATTATTCTTGTGATCACGCTGTGCACCTATCAGACGATAGCCAAAAACGAGGTGGAGCTATGAGGGAAAAAAGGAAAAAGAAGATTAAACAGGCCGTGTTTGAGACAATCGGCGTTCTCATCAGCTTTCTGGTGCTGATCCCGTTTCTGATGGTTCTGGTGAATTCCATGAAAAGTAAAAGACAGGCAAATCTGCTCCAGCTGAACCTGAAAGGGATTTCCCTGGGGCAGATTGTGGAAAATTACGGTACGGTGATTAAAGAGGCCAGGCTGGTATCCAGCTTCCTTAACAGCGCGATTGTAACCTTCTGCGGATCTGCATTGGTGCTGACCTTCGCTTCCATGGCGGCGTTTGTGGTAGTGCGCAGAAAAACAAAGGCCATGAAGGCGGTAAATAATTTTATCGTAATGGGGCTGACGCTGCCGCTGGCAATGGTTCCCGTATACTTTCTTCTGTCAAAAGTGCATATGACGACTGGCACAGGGGCGGTGGCAGGTGCTATACTGGTATATGCAGCCAGTATTTTTCCGTTTATCTTTTTTATCTATACGGGATTTATCAAAGGGATATCCGGTGAAATTGATGAAGCGGCGATTATTGACGGCGCAAGTCCGCTGCTGATGTATTTCCGGATTATTTTTCCGCTGCTCAAGCCGGTTACCATTACGGCGTTGATGCACTGCGTCATGACGATTTGGAATGATTTCGGAATTTCCCTGTATCTGCTTAACAGCGCCAAAAGGACGACGGCGGTGCTGACCACCTATTTGTTCATGGGGCAGAAGGCTTCGGACTGGCAGCTTTTGTTTGCTGATGTGGTTCTGGTGTCCATGCCGATCGTCATCCTATATCTGTGTATGCAGAAATATATTGTGGCGGGGCTGTCGGACGGGGCGGTTAAGGGATAGGTTATGAAGAAAAAATTTTTCAGTATGAAGCATAAATTTGTCATCATGGTTGCCAGCCTGCTTCTGTGTTTTGTGCTGGCGACAACGGTGATCTGGGGCGTTGCCTTTACGAGGGAAATTTCCGAAAGGGGCGTGGAGTATGCCAGGGAGATGACGGAGAGCGCGAATAAGAATGTGGAGGGCTATCTGAAGAAGCTGCGGCTGATTGCCTATATCCTGCAGAATAATTCGCTTGCAAAGCCCATACTGAATAAGACCTCCTATTCCAATGACAGCGAGCGGCTGACTGACATGAAAAATATGCAGCTGCTTCTGAAGGCCGTGATGACAGGGGCCGAGTATATGCAGAACATCTATGTGTTTACGGAAAACGGGATGGAATTTTCTGCGGGGGGCTCGCTGTCAACGCCGGATGAACAGGAGCTGGAGCGCTATAAAAGGCTGGCGGGGGAGCAGGATGTGTTATTTTCGGTCCAGCCGGCCAGGGATAAATACGATTATCCCAAAATGATGCTGACAAAGCAGCTGGATCTGGGAAGGGGGAAGCCGCTCTGCTGGGTGGTCATGTCCATTAACTGCCGGGGAATTTATGGAATTTATAATGAAATGCAGCGGTACGATGCGGGTGTGATTATCTGGGACAGACAGGCGGGGCAGGAAATATACCGCAACAACCTGGAAGGGTTGGAGCAGGGCGGGCCGGTGACGGAGGAAGAGGTGGCCGTCCTGGCGGAAAAAGAGGACGGAACGGTGAGCAGGATCGGGAAAAACAAGGTTCTGCTCATGAGCATGCAGTCAGAGGTGACCGGCTGGCAGAGCATTATTCTCATTCCGTATAAACAGATTTCAGGGCAGCATGGGAAAATGCTTTCCATGAATGCGGTGGTTCTGCTGCTTCTGTCTTTAACCGCGCTTCTGTTATGCCGTATCCTTGCGGAGAGGTTTCTCCGTAACATAGAGCTTCTTACAGATGCCGTGGAGGGGATCGGAAAGGATAATCTGCAGCTGAATGTGGTCATTACCTCCGGGGATGAGGCGGAGGTGCTTTATCACAGATTTGAGGATATGGTGGACCGAATCAAGGAACAGATCATCGATATCAGAATGCATGAGAAGGAAAAGAGAGTGCTGGCGCTGCGTGCCCTTCAGGCGCAGATCAATCCCCACTTTCTGTATAACAGCCTGAATACAATCAAGTGGATGGGGCAGATGCAGGGGGCGGAAGCGGTGGTGGACGCAGTGGATGCCTTAAGCTCCATCATGCAGGTGAACATGTCCAAGAAAACATATATGACCTTTCAGGAGGAGCTGGACTATCTGAACAAATACATATGCATGAAGGAATTCCAGAAGGCGGCAAGAATTAAATTTGTATGCAAAATTGAGGAAGAGCTGAGACAGTGCTATATCCTGAAAATGCTGATACAGCCGATTGTGGAAAATTCCCTGAAGCACGGAGGGGTAATGGAGGATAAGGACGGTTATATCTCCATTTCCATTTATGCGGACGGCGGGGATGTGGTAATCGACGTGGAGGATAATGGCCGGGGGCTGAGCGAGGAAGAAAGCAGGGATATTCTGGCCCGGCTCCAGAAAGGGGACGGAATCGGGCTGTTTAATATCCAGAAGCGGATCCAGCTGTATTACGGCGAGGAATATGGGGTGAGCATTACCGGGGAAAAGGGGATTTTTACCTGTGTTTCCCTGCGTATTCCCAAACGGACACAGGCAGGTGAGGAAGATGATTAGAGTATTACTGGTGGATGACGAGCTGCTGAGCCGGATGACGGTCCGCTCGCTGATTAACTGGGAAAAAGAGGGCTATACCATCTGCGGGGAATGCAGCGACGGGACCCAGGCCTGGGCGGCGATACCGTCCCTTCGGCCGCAGATCGTGATTACGGATGTGAAGATGAACCGGATGAACGGGGATGAGCTGGTGCGCCGCATCGCCCTGGAGTATCCGGAAATCTGCACCATTGTTTTCAGCGGCTATGATGATTACAAATATGTGAGGGACGTGCTGAAAAATAATGCCATTGATTACCTGATCAAGAATGATCTGACGCCGGAGCTTCTTTTGGAATCGCTGCACAAGGCGGAGGAGATACTGAAGACGGGGCCGGGCATTGAAAAGGATGAAAACAATCTGCAGGCGCTCAGGAGGCAGTTTGTGCTGCGTCTGATCGGAAAGGAATACCAGGGAAAGGAAGCGGCCATAGAAAAGGAAATGCAGACGCTTTCCATCGATATGGATATGGGAAGGGTGATCCCGGTGCTGCTGGTTATCCGCAATCTTGAAGAAAAGACGGGAGGCGGGACGCTGCGTGACCGGATGATCATAATTTTTTCCGTCTGCAATGTGCTGGAGGAAATTATCAGGGAGGATCATAAGGGGATGGCGGTTCCCCTGGAAAATAATGAAATCCTGCTTTTGATTTCGTTAAACGGTTGTGCCAGCGAGCAGCGGACGGGAGAGGAACTGCAGAAGATGATGAACCGCAGCAGCTTTTGTCTGAATAAGTTCATGCGTCTGAATGGAAACTTCCATATCGGCCGCATGTGTCCCCTGCGGGAGATGCCGGAGGCCTTTCAGGAACTGGAGGAACGCAGAAAAAAGGAATTTATGGATCTGCAGCCGGAGAGCGGGAGGGAGGAGGCGCAGGAATATAATGGAGGAAACGGCATCAGGCTGGAGGATGAGCAGAGGCTTACGGCTACGCTGCGACAGGGGGATGAGACGCTGGCGGAGGAAACCGTAGACCATATTTTCCGGGAGATTTTTGAGGGGAATATTCTGCGTTCCGGCTGTACCCAGCTATTTTCCGATCTGACTATCCTTTCTATATCTTTTTGCAAAAAACAGGGGATTCCTTATGAAAAGGTATATACGCACAGAACCGGCGTCATGGAGTATGTGGCGCAGATGGAAAAGCTGAGGGAGTGCGGAAAATTTTTTCATGAGCTTTTCGCTGCGATTATCCGGGAGAAAAAAGTGTTGGAGGGGCAGAATGGCTATTCCGTTCCGGTGAGAAAAATGGTATCCTATATCCATCAGCACTATATGGACGGGATATCTTTAGGGGACGCTGCGGATAATGCCGGTATGAACAGCTCCTATCTGAGCACCCTGTTTAAAAATGAGGTGGGCACGGGCTTCGTGGAATATCTGAACGAGGTCAGGCTGGAGCGGGCAAAGGAACTGATGGACAGCTCGCAGCTGAGGCTGAAGGAAATCATTGATGAAGTGGGCTTCTGCAGCTATCCTTATTTTTTCAGCCTGTTTAAGAAAAAATACGGGATGACGCCGAAGGAATATCAGAAGGGCCAGGGGCGGTGAGGCCTCCGGCTGAAAAAAGGAGAACAGGATGGCAGCATTTGATTTGGTTTTTCTGGGAACGGGGGCCGCGGACTGGCCCGTGAGGCCGCAGGCCGATGTGAGATATGATACGGACGGTCTCATCCGGCGTACCTGCAGCCTGCTTATAAACGGTAAATACCTGATTGATCCTGCGCCGGAATCCTGGTTTTTTGCCGTTAAGGTGCTTAAGCTTGATTTATCCGGGCTGAAAGCGGTTATACTGACGCACAGCCACGGGGATCATTTCAGCCTTAAGGCGCTGGATGGATTCCTGGGGGAGGCCAGGGGAAAGGTAGGCTTTTATTGCCATGAGGGCACGATACCCTCGCTGAAGCTGACGGAAAAGGAGCTGTCCCGGATGAGGCTGCACCCGCTGAAAACAGGGGACAGGGTGAAGCTGGGCAAGGTGACCATGCAGGCTTTGGGGGCGAACCATGAGGTATCCAGGACCCGGGAGACGGCGCTGCATTATCTGTTTGCCTGTGAAGGAAAGAAATTTTTCTATGGCTGTGACGGCGCCTGGTTTCTTGCCCAGACCTGGTCGGTTCTCAGAAAGCATGAGCTGGATCTGGCCATCATGGAGGCGACGGTGGGTTCCATGGGGGCCAATTACAGGATCGCCAGCCACAATTCGCTGCCCATGGTAGATATGCTGGTGGAAGCCATGGAGGAATGCGGGATATTGAGGAAGGATTCCCTGGTGGTGCTGTCCCATCTGTCCCGGGAGCTGCACAGGCCGGATGAGGATTACGGAAGCAAAATAGTGGCTTACGACGGGATGCGGCTGGAAATATAGCGAATTGGAATAAATGCCGGTCAGGCAGTGAAAAAAGGAGCAGGGTTATGAAAACTAAGGTATGGGCACACAGAGGAGCCAGCGCCTACGCGCCGGAAAATACATTGGAGGCCTTCCGTCTGGCGGCGGAGCAGAAGGCGGACGGCGTGGAGCTGGATGTACAGCTGAGTAAGGACGGAGAGCTGGTGGTCATTCACGATGAAACCATTGACCGGGTGAGCGACGGCTCAGGTTATGTCAGGGATTATACGCTGGAGGAATTGAAGCGGTTTCATTTTAACAGGCTTCACCCGGAATATGCGGATGCGCGCATCCCCACGCTGGCAGAGGTGTATGAACTGTTAAAGCCCACAGGCCTGGAAATCAATGTGGAAATCAAGACGGGAATCTATTTTTATCCCGGAATAGAAGAAAAGCTGTTCCGGCTGGAACAGGCTTTGGGAATGCAGGGGAAAATTATTTATTCCTCCTTCAATCATTACAGTGTGATGAAGATGAGGGAGTATGATCCGAAGGCCAAAACCGGTCTGCTGTATGCGGACGGCTTCCAGGATGTGCCCGGCTATGCGGCAGGGCTGGGAGCGGACGCTCTGCACCCTGCGCTTTATAACCTGCAGTATGAAGGCTTTCTTAAGGCCTGCCGGGAAAAGAAGCTCCTTCTTCACGTATGGACCGTGGATGATGAAAAATACATGCGCCGTCTGGTGCAGGAAGGCATCGACGCGATTATCACAAATAAACCGGATGTGGCCCGAAGAATTGTGGATAACGGCTGATTTTTACGTGCCGGCTGTGGAAAAGCTATGGCTTATAGCCGTAGGAAATCAGCAGCCCCAGCGTCTGGATGATGGAAAGATTGTCTCTGTTTCTGTTTAGGAAGGAGGCAATTTTTCTTTGCCTGGAATAGTAGCTTTCAGCCTCCTGGCGGCTCATGCCATGGTTCATAAAGCCCTCCGCGCCGGCCTGGGTATCCACGGCCATATCCTCCGGCATCCAGTGGTTGGCCCGGACCAGATCGGAAACGGCCTGTTCATAATCTGGCTGGGCCGGGCTGATATAACGGACCTTGTCGTTGAGCCGGATATCCACATGCACAAGCCCCATACGTTCCATGAGGACAGGAAGCCTGATTCCTATGGCGTAGTCACGTCCCTGGCATTCCCGTTCTTTTTTCCACAGACTGCGCAGGCCGGTGCGGCTGCACAGCTCCCCATAATCCATTCCTTCAATGTACAGCCCGTCGCATTCCAGCTCTCTGTCTACCTCAAAGCAAGCGGTAATCCCTCCGGAGCGGGTGAAGGAAACCATCCGTTCCAGAAATGCTTCCGCTCTGTCGATATGGCGGAGCACCGCTTGACAGAGAACCAGATCATGGCAACATTCGGATGCTTTTTCCGGCATCCATTCCATAAAATCCGCGCAGTACAGAGAAACGTCAAAATCCGTATCGCACAGCATGGCTTTTCCCTCCCGGATGAGTGTTTCGTCAAAGTCCACGCCGGTATAGGTGCTTCCCTCAGGAAGCAGCGGCAGCAGGAGGCTGCCCAGGAAACCATAGCCGCACCCGCAGTCCAGGACACGGACGGGCTTTGTAAGCTTCCACACCTTTTCCACAAGGAAACCGATATAATCCTGGTTCCAGAAGGAAGAACGGGTGCGGGTAAGATAATCCAGCTGCCTGCCCCAATAGCCTTTTTTCCCCTTATCTGTGGGAATATAGGCGGCATCCGGAAGAGGCTTGAGCCCCATCAGTTCATCCACGGATACGCCGAATATCCCGGACAGCTGTGGCAGCAGGGCAATATCAGGAAAGGTGACGCCGGTTTCCCATTTGCTGACGGTCTGCGGCGCCACGCCCAGAAGCGCGGCCAGCTGCTGCTGGCTGAGGCCGTGCTGTTTTCGTAACGGAGCGATTTGAAATTGAAATTCTGCCATAAGGTTGTCCCCCTGTAATCTAAATGCCGCGCGGCCGTTAAGCTTTTTTACATACAATAACGTCGCCGCATCCTGTTTTGTTCCGGCCGGTAAACATACTTTACCACAGATTGGCCTGTCCAGGTATCCCGTTCTGCGGGAGAATGCCCGCCTGATAAGCGGGCGGGGCCGGGGAAAATTTATCATCAATATGTACCATCCGCCAAATTATGAATGGCATGGCTGAATAGTCCCCCTTTTTCGGGGGAAATTGTAAATATCCGGCATAGGACATCCTGTCCGCCAATAGATTAGTAAAAAAGGCGGATAGGTTTTTCTATGAAAAAAATATGCTTGCTGGTGATAGTCTCCATCATGGCTGCTATGCTTTCTGCCTGCGGCGGCGAAACAGAAAAAGAAGAGAACAGGAACAATCTGGAATTTACGGTGGTAAGCGAGGATAGGCTGCCGGATGAGCTGAAGGAAATTCTGGATCAGAAAAAGGAAAGCGCCTTCAAGCTGACCTATGCGGACGAAGGCTATCTTTACATCTGCGTCGGCTATGGAAAGCAGGAAAGCGGCGGCTACAGCGTGACGGTAAATGAACTGTATGAAACGGACAATGCCATTTACGTCAATACCAACCTGCTTGGCCCCAAAGCGGGAAGCTCGCCCGGGACCAGTCCCTCCTATCCTTATATTGTACTGAAAATAGAATTCAGGGACAAAACGGTAGTATTTGATTGAAGAGAAGCGGCAGGGATTCCTGTGAGCGTCCGTTTTTACAGGGATCGGTGACTGTGTGCGGAAAATCCGGGCAGCCACAAATCCGGGCAAAGCGGTTGAAGAAAAAAACGGGTGTATGGTATAATCCCGTCTTTTACAGCTAAAGATGAATAGAACCTCGTCAAAGCCCATAGA
>OCAS01000281.1_pt1 | contig 49365 bp, 46 predicted proteins | sample 1550751 | NCBI WGS metagenome assembly OCAS01 (sample SAMEA2580301, study PRJEB22360) | human gut metagenome | biome: human gut; feature: human-associated habitat; material: faeces | place: Denmark | collected 2008/2010
TATTTTTATTATAAAATAAAGTTGAAAAATAAAAAATACTATGCCATAATAAAAACAAAGATAAGATATATGGTTAAAAACAAAAACCTCACCGTGAGGTTTTTGCAAATAAAAGGAGGTTATGTTGTGGCGTATGTAATTGGTGATTATAACAGAAAAGGTGGAGTTGGTAAAACGAGTTCGATTATCAATATTGCCTGTCAAATGGCATTGGAAGGGAAAAGGGTACTTTTAATTGATGGAGATTCACAAATGAATTTGTCCCAATTTTTTTTCGAGGAAGATGATACAATATTTAATCCGGATACCGGGAAAATCCGGGAGGGTGTTGATACATTATATGAAACTCTGGAAGAGGATTTAAATATCTTTAACGTAATTCAGACAAAAGAATATAGTGCGAGACGAAAGTGGAAAAATAAATTTAAGAAGATAGGTTTAAAGATAGATGTTGTATTAGGAAGTTCGGATATGGATTATTATGGACCTGATGAAAACAGCATAGACATATTAAGGAAAAAGCTGGATTTGTTAGATGGGTTTTATGACTACATATTTATTGATTTTCCCCCAGCACATAATCTGGTAACTATGATGTATTTGGTGGCGTGCGATTATATTATTGTTCCGATGCATTTGGCAAAAGGATCAAGTATTAATGGATATTTTGACGTGATTGATAAATGTAAAGAGGCGAGAAAAGAGTATGGGAACAAAAACCTGCGTGTGCTCGGATTGTTTTATATTAATGTACAGATGTATAAAAACGATCAGTCAAGTACCTGGAATGAGAGTAAGGAAGATGGGACGAAAGATGAATTAGAAATGTTTGACACGTTGATCAGGCATGATTATAGATCTACACAAATAAGTGAACTGAATCAGTCTCCAGTATGTATTTGTTGTCCGTCAAGTGATGTTTCGGAGGATTATAGTCATTTAGCGAAAGAAATAGAAAAAAGAATTAAAAAGCAAAGGGGAGAATAAAAGTGGCAAAGAGTTTGAAAAATCAGTCATTTAAACATAAAGCAAGACTCCAAAGGGTGGCAAGTGCAACTACAGAAATGAATAGAGAAATTGATGCAGAGGAAATCAGCGGAACGAATGTGAATGAATTGCCAGACGATTTGAAAGAAAGCATTATTCATGTAACAGATGACCAACTCGTAGATGATCCGTCAAATATTAGCTTGTATGGAGAATATGAAGTGGAAGAATTGTCTGAGATTATGAAGAACAGAGGTTTTCAGGGGGTGATTCTTGCTTATCCGGTGGGGGATGGGAAGTATATGATAGAAGCCGGACATAGAAGGCGATATGCAGCAAAAAAAGCGGGGTTCTCAACGTATCCGGTTCTTGTAACGCAAACACCTGAAACGGAGTTTGAACGAGTACTCCGTCTGACCGGAGCCAATTTACATAACAGACCGGAATTAAAGCCTATGCAGATGGCTAATCTTGCACAAACGTTATATCAAGCTCACAAAGAAGAGTTGAGTTATAAAAGAGAAAAAGGGCTGTTAAGAGAGGATGAAATTACTTCATTAAATGAGTTGGTAGCTTTAGATCTTGAAATGACAGTAAAAAATGTAGAGAAATACCGTCGGCTTTTGAATTTGATTCCAGAACTGCAGGAAATTGTCGACAAACCGGAATATCCTTGGTCCTATATTGCGGAAGCAAGTAATTTACCAGTTGAAAAACAAAAGTTGTTAGAAAAGGCAATCTTGGAAAGAGAACGGGGAGGGAAAAAAAACGGACCTACCACTTGGATTAAAACACTGATTAAAAAATTGAAAAATGAGCAGGAGATTGAAAACATCGATGGCATAAAAGAAACGGACAATAGTGGTGCAAGAGTGCGTAGAAAAAATGGGACGAAGGTTGTCTTAAAAACTGCAAAAGAGTTGCATGAAGTGTTGGATAAAGATGCGCTTTTTAAAAAAGAAGAAATTCCGGATGTGATTTCAGTGCTGATGGGATTGAAAGAAAGTATAGAGGCAAAAATTGATATTTTAAATCAGGAAAAATAGAACCTCATGGTGAGGGTTTGAGAGGATGGGTACATTCCATCCTCTTTTTACTAGATTTGGATATATTCGGGCAAAATGCCAAGTAAAAGAATATCATCCAATCCTTTTCCAAAACCGAAATTCCATTTGCAAATATAAGTTTCAAACCCTGCTTTTTTTATTGCGTCTATCAGATGATTTTCACATTGTAGGACGGAATTATTGACTAACTTATCAGCATCAAAAGCGGTAGCAATTTTTTGGCAGCCAATCGAATGCAGATAATCGTAGAGTGTAATGCCTTCTTCATCTGCTTCGGATAATTTTGAAAAATTATTCACGCCTGGAATTGAGATAACAATACAGTGCAAAATATAATTTGCTACGATAGCCTTCTTTTCGCCTTCCGTTATAATGCAGAAGTTTGGAGTGTCACGTTTTGGATTATAATAAAATCCAATTTGACTTCCGGCGCGGCATCCATTAAGAAATCCATTGATAACACGATCATTCTCTTTGGAGGGAAAGTACGAGGAAAAATTCTTGTACTTATTTTTTTCTTTTCCATTTTCATCCATGTCAGGGTGATCCAGGCGGAGCCGGAGTCTATATAAATAGCCGTTTCGATCCGTGAGTGGAAATAACATTCCGGATTTTCCTGAAAAGGTCCATCTGTCAAGGTCATCCTGATAAAAACCAGGTACCCCTTTGAGTGAGTGGTGCTCTTTAAGTAGTTCATTACAAATTTTCAAACGTTCTTCACGGTCAGTAGGAAATCCCTTTGACTCATCGTACCTTTTGATGAGTTGTAAGGATTTGATTTTCCCGGAGAGAATCATGTCTTTATTCCACCCGTCACTAAGAAGTTTTCTCTGATGTTGTTTGCTGAGTTTTAATTGCTGCATGAATGAACGATAAATAGGATCCAATTCGGAATTCTTTAACGGTGATATTCCATAATTGGGCTCCGTGTGTGGGAATCCTGCGCTTGCATTCGAAATATGGACAAAATGGTTTGGTGAATAAGAAAGATTTTTGTCTTTTATCACATCTGAATACAGAGCAGAAGAATCTTTAAATTCCTTGATGAAATAATAAGTTTTCCCGTTGATGGGACTTGAAATTTCAGGGTCTGATATCCGTCGGCAAACACATAGTTTTTGTCCGGGATAGGATATGGTATCTGGTAGAAATACAGAACACCAATCCGGTTTGCCGCAAATTGCACATGGTTCGGCTTTGGAAACATTTTGAAATGTACCCATAATGATTCCTCCGAGGCTTAAGCCAAGCAAATACAAGTGTATTTGCAAATGATAATGTTTCAACTTGTGAAACAATTGTTTGTATATACAAGGATGGCAAAACAAAATGAAATGAACATTGGTTTTGCTCTGTGTTAAATAAAAAATATTTGAAAAAATCATAACATGAAAAAAATATTCGTATCTTACAGTTAAGGCAAAGAAGTATAATTAAGCGAATAGTTGAGACAAAAAAGAAGTTTTAATGACACATACGACAAAAGCATACCAGACCCTCACCATGAGGGTCTGGTATGCTTTCTAAATAATAAGACGGATATGCTCTATGTTAAAACTTTCGGTGTTACTGGATAATACACATTGATACAGTGAAGAAAATACAGGGACATTTAATACCTCGGTATCGAAGGTGTAATAAATCGGATATTTGTATTGTGTTCGGAGTGCCATGATAGAACTGTGAATGAGGGGAAGTTCTGTTATGCTTTCACATAAAATTAAAATCATATGTGAAGGATATTCGATTTTGTGCTGATCCATCCAGCGTAAAAACAAATAAATACGTAAGATGAAATCTTTTTTGCTTTCTTCGTGTGTCCGACATGAAAACAAAAAAATCGAAATAGGAGAGGGAATGTTGCGGGTATCAACATGATATTTTAAATGGCAGTCAATCATGAATTTGTGATGTCCGATTATCTTACGGACATAATGCTGTTTTTGAATAATGTTGCGTTTTTCTATTCTTAATAAAAGCTGATTGATGGAGAGCAGTTCCATAATTTTGTAATCTTCCCAGTGTTCTAAAAGATTAGCAGATATATCTGTCGGTGTTGTCATATAGGATTGAGCTCCGGGAGACAGGGAATAAAAGCGAAGAGGACTTCCGGGGGTTTGGTGTTCTTGTGTCGTTGTTTTATTGCAATCGCATAAAGAATGCCTTAGGAGAATGCCACTTTTGGTGAGTTTCTTGAGATTTTTGTTATAAGATGGTTTTTTGTAATTTTCATCAAGAATGTGATCAAGGGCGTATTTTATGTTGTATGTATTAAGAAAAAAATATTCTTTTAAAAGTTTCATGATTGTAAAATCCACAGTACCCAAAATCCCTTTCGCATTTAAGCAATCAATTTCTGCATAAGTGCAGTTCTTATTGTGGTTTTCGCAATACATAGAAAAATTTTCTGGAAGGTGAAAGGGAGTGTTATGTAATGATGAAGGAAAGTGCTCTAAATAAGTTGTTATGTTGTTCATAAAGTGTTCCTTTCTCTTTCGAATAAGTCGTCAATAGTTTCGCTTCCATTAGGAAGAACAGAGGATGAGTTATCAGCTGCTTTGGAAGACTTTGGATGAGGCTCTCCTTTTTTGAGGGGAACAGATTCTTCTTTTGTGGTATATGAGGATAGTATATTTTTATGATTTTTAAAAAAGTCTTCAGCGAAAGCGGAAGTTTCATTGTCGGAAGAAACGGTTTTATATGAGGATAAAAACTTATCTATAAAAGCGGAGGTTTGTGCTGGTTCTGGATTCCAATCGTTGTCTTTTAAAAAAGAGACTTTTGCGTGGATTGGAGGAAGCGGCCGTCCGTCTCGGGTGGTAAACAAAGTGATTTCTTGAAAATTACGTAGGCGGATATCAATTTCCTCTATTTTGTTCTTTTGCATTGGCGTTTCCCGAGAAGAATAGGAAAGGGTTGGTGAATCTCCGGATAGGGAGGTCTCGGATGTTGCGTGCTGTTCTTCTATTTTGTCCTCTATACCTGCCATGGCAGAAAAAATCTCCATATCCGAAAGTGCAGATCTGCCGAAAACGAAAATGTGTGCAGAACCTAAAACAACACCTTTTAGGTATTTTGTGAGTTCGTTTTTCTCAAATTGATCTAGTGTTTGTATTGCACAAAACATCGCTACGCGGAATTTCCGAAACAAGGAAAAGTTTTTTTCTAAAGAACTATGTAATAATACCGGAAGTTCATCAATATAGAAAAAATGTGGCGTCCGTGTGTTTTCTGTTCCGGGACGAGATAAAACAGCATTATTAAATGATAATAAGAAAAAAAGCCCAAATGCAACAGCGTTACTATCTCCGCTTGCGAGATCGTAATTGCATAATGTGACTTCGCTATTCATGAGGGCACGGTCAAAGTCAATGGAAGTTTGCGAACAGTAGATTTCTTTGGAATGAGGCATTAGAAGAAATTCGTTAATGATATTTCTTGTTCCTCTGCTCTGGTCTTCCATTTTTGTTCTTCCTTTTCCTAATAAATCTTCTTTTATGTATTGGATTATAAAAGTGTATCTTTGCGTACTGCTATCTATCGTTTCCAGCTTTGATACATGTTCGGGTAATAAATCAAAATTATTGATTAGTGCCTGCAAATCGGCAGGAGTTGCCTGACGCCGGTAAAGAGCCGGTACAGTGTTCATAACAAGGATTGATAGATTGGCAATCATTTGCCGATTGAGACCGGTGAAGTAAGAGTCTGCTTTTCCTTTTAAATCGGTGATTACCTGCATTACGTCACTAAAAACAACCGCCTTTTTTACGATTGCCTGATGCTTTTGGTCCTTGCTGAGTGCTGGAGAAACATAGAAGGGGTTCATACCAGTCCAATTTGATTTAATATTGCCATCTGCGTCCCTTGTTCCGTCAATCCGATGGTATGGAATTTTCCTTGCATCACAGAGGCGGGCGACATCATCGCACAGAGAGTCATCTGGGGCGAGTACGGTAATTCCACAGACTTGGTGTTTAAGACGTAAATCCTCCAATTTTTCGGAAAGCTTTGCTTTCTCTGAAGTATTTAAATCATCTGCAGGAGAGAATTTGTTTATAGAAAAGAAATTATCTTTACTATTATAGATAAACTTCCCGTTTTCTACGAAGGGATGTAAGTCCTTAAGTTGAAGGGCTTCTGCTTTGCAACGGGCATCTAAATCGTTTTTTATGGCTGGAAGAAGCGTGGAGGAGGTTTTCCCGGTTCCACTAGTACCATCTACAAGAGTGTGCAGATAACGATCCTTTTCGGAAATTACAATGGTTTTCCCGTTTGTCATATCTTTTGCGATAGAGAGTGGGTAGGAGACGTTTTTACGGTCGGTTCTTTTGCCTAAAATATTAGTGATTTTGAAGGTGAGTAGCACATCTCTGCTCTTTTCATCTTGAACAGAATGAAGGATTCTTTTTAAGGAAAGGTATATAAAGACTCCTAGTGGGAGTTCTACTGTGATCCTTGCCAGAAAAAGCACCATTCGTTTAGTGAAAATAGCATCTGTTTTTATTGCCATAATGTGAGGAAGAAAAAGTACTGACAATAATTGAAATAAAATGCCTGTGAGGATCGTGGTTTCAAAAACGGAAATAAGAATAAAAAACCATAGTTTGTATCTGTGGAAATCTAGGTGACAGGTGCCAGTGCCTGCAATCCACAGAAGGGGAGGAAATAAGAGTGCAACTGTACGGAATAATATTCCGTGAGGAGCTAGTGTGTAGTCTAAACGGTAAAGACTAAAAAGGAGAAGGATACCATATATAATGGATCCGAGTGTGAAGATGGCACATAAGATATTAAAAATGTGTTTACTATTGCAAGCAGAATGTTTGTCGTGGCTAAATTGTTTTAGCAGTTTTTTAAAATGACATTGCGTCATAAGATATTTTCCTCCTTCTTAATAATGTGAAATTGTTCATCGAATTCATCGCATTCTAAAAGAATTTGAGATGTTATTTTTGCTTCAGTAATCTGGTAAATAGGTGCAGGGGTGGGTTGGTATATGGAATCAATATCTGCAAACAGCAGGTGTATGGTGTCGGAATATAGGCATTTGCTTAAAAAAGTATTACAGTAATTCGTGATATCCTTTCTTTTTCCAATTAACAGTAAGATTACCTGTGTATGTTTTGTGCTGTTTTTAAAAAAGTGACGGATACGTATATGGGAACTCAGGTCAATAGAAGGAAATTCTATGGCAAGAGTTCCGTAAATACTATGCTGCAGTCCCATTCGGAAAGTGAAATTAATAGTGTTGTGAAATTTTATGGGTGAATGGAAATGCCAATTATCAGTGTTTAAGCCGTTGTAAAACAAAAGTTCGTAAATTTTTGTTTGGAAAGAAGTATCTTCGGCGGCAATCAAAGGAATGTAGCTTGGTAATTGATGATTTGCGCATACGTATAAAGGGATTCCTTCTAAGGCGCTTAAAAGCATTTGTGGATCGACATCTTCGTAGAAACTCGAAAAATGCGATTTGAGACGCTTTTGAAAAAGGGTGTCTAATTCTTCGTCTAATGCTTGCGAGGTAGCCGAAACGTGCAAATATGCTTTCTTGAGGGCGTTAGCGTCCTTTGCAGATTGGATTTCAGGGTGCAGGCGATATATATTTTCAAATCCAGAAAATTCTTTTAGAGTAACGGTTTCTTTGAGTGGTGATGTTGAAAGGGTCTGCAGGAATTGAGGGTAATCCAATTCTATGTTGTGTGTTTTTTCTAGTAATTCCCATAATTTTGTGAATTTTAGGAGTAATTTATAAATAGAAAAAGCAGGCTTTTGCGCTGATTTCTTACGGTGTGGAAAGGCAAGGCAAAACACCAGTCTGTTTTTGGAATTTGAATTAAAAAAGCCTCCCTGGATATAGTTTTTTAGTTTATTGAGAAGTATGTTTTCTGATTGTGTACCATTATCCTGTTCGATGTAGTATGTAAAACAATCACAATATAGGCAACCGTCACTTCGAGGAGGGACATTGTGATTGTTGGAAATTCCTGGTAACCTTGGCTCTAAAATCCATGGACGAGGTTGGCTTGTGGGAAGGGAAATGTAGGAAAAATAAAAATCGTTTCCATGAATTCTGTGAAAAAGTTGCTGGATACCTGCAGGGGGACGCTTTTCCCAATTAATGTGAAGAGATTGGGCATATTCAGAGGGGAGCAGCTTTTTTAAAAAAACACGTCCTTTTGCACTAAGGTAAAAATATTTTATCTGACTGTTGGCAGTGACTTGCTTGCTGTATATGAAACCTTCGGCTTCCAGACGTTTTAAGGAGAGCCTTCCGGAAGTTTCTGTGAGTCCGTGGAGTTTGGTTAAGTGAAGTTGCCGGTAAGTGATGGTGTTTGTTTGAAGCAATAAAAATAAATCGAGATTCTTTTTTGTAATGGAAAAAAGCCTGGCATTTGCGCACAGGCTTTTTTCAAATGGTGTATATTGGAACATGTATGACTCCTTTCTGGTTTAATAAAATGGTTTTCGGGATGTATAAAATACAAGGAAACCTGTCTCCAGGAATTTTACTATACCAGAATTCCAAAAGGAATGCGGAATCAATATGTCTTAGTATAGCAAGCCTTGTGAAATATGGCAAGATGATTTTGTAAAGAAATAGATAGGAATATGTTATAACACAAACACGTTATATAAATATAACACAATAAAGATACGAAAGAATTGAAAAAAATGTAATGATAATATGTTATAACACAAACACGTTAAACACATATATAACTCAATAGAAATTTGCTTGCATAATCAAGGGCAATGGGATATAATGATGTTATCAAAGTAAAAAAAGGGGATAATGTATATGGAGAAACTAGAGAAAGAGGTGCTGGGATTAGACCCAATGTTGGATAACGAAAAATTAAAAACGAGGTCTTATAGAGTAACTGAGGCCATGGAACAAAAAATCAAAGATATTACAGATGAATTGGGAGATGGTTATTCACAGAAAGATGCGTTTTTAAAAATGATTGCGGCGTATGAGCTTCAAAGAGCAAAAGGTGTTTTTGGAGAAGATGCAAAGATTATTGAAGAAATTGAGTCATATACGAACATGATTATGAAAAGTTTTTTAGTTCAAGTGGAAAATAAACAGCATTTGGAGAAAACGATTGGTGCTAAGTATGATTCACTTCTTGTATCAAAAGATCAAGTAATTCAGGAACTTCAGCAGCGAATGGCAATGCTTAGCGAAGAAAAGAAAAACGCAGAGCAGGAGAATGAGACAACACAGGAGCTTTATGGGCAGCTTCTTACGAAAAATGAGGAACTGGATAAACAAGTAAGAGCTCAGAAATTGGATTTTGAGGAAAAATTAAGTGATAAGAGTTCGCTTAACGATTCTTTACAGGAAACCTGTAAAGAACTGCGCGCGAAAATGGATGCCATGAAAGAGATGGTAGAGCAGGCGCAGGGCGTGTTGGAAGAAAAGAAACAATTAGATGAACAGAACCATGAGTTGGAAAGACAAGTCAGTGATTTGAATAGACAAATTCTTCAGGAAAAGGAAATTGTAAAAGAAGAAGCCATTCGCCGCGAAGAAGCTGTGCGGCTGGTAGAAGAAAAGTCGAAACTGGAGCATGAGAAAAAAATATTGGAGATTACCCAGGTACATATGCAGGAAATAGAAGAATTGAAAAAGAAGTCTCAGGTAGAGATTGACCGGTATCAAGAAAAATACAGACAGTTATTGGATCAGATAAGTGTCGGAAAATAATGAAATCTTAAATATAGTGTACTCAAACTTCACGCATAAATTTTAGCTATGCACCTTGACCGTTCGCGCAGAGATGGAGTTATTGGCAATTTTTTATAGAACAGTTTGGGACTGTATGAAGAGAGAAGGAATATTCAGATGGGAAAAATAGTTAGTTTACAAGATGCAACTAATTTAATATGGGAAACAGTGGAAATAGAGCAGGAGATGAAAGAAGAATGTCCGTATCTGTTTATTGTGGGGGCGGGAATTTCAACACCGGAAATTTTGACTGCGAATGGTATTATTGACCAATGTAAAAAGAAAGTGGAACGGTTATGTCAGGGAGATGGCGAAAAGCTGCAAAGGATATGTGATGTAGCGGAGAGCCTGGGAGAAAATAGCGCAAAATATTATTCTTATTGGTTCGAACAGGCGTACAAAAATAAAATGCACAGGCAGCAGTATTTAAAAAATATTATGAATGATTCCAAAATTTCTATGAGTAATCTCTTGCTGGCACAGATTTTGAACACAAAGACAATTGCGACGACGGTAATTACTCCCAATTTTGATAATCATCTGCTCAAAAGTTTGAATTTACTCGGAAATTATGATGTGTTTTCGGCTGATAATATGTTGGACAATATTGCGTTGAATGCAAATTCGAAAAGGGTACAGATTATGCACGTCCATGGAATGTATGAATTTTATGATTGCTGCAATTTGGAGAATCGGGATGCAGAAATTATACAGGGTCAAGAATTTAAAACAACCCCAGGTACGATTAAGACATTTTTGAAGACGAAATCACCGATTGTCATTGGATATAGTGGTTGGGAAGATGATGTAATTATGGTAAAATTGAGAGAGCGTTTGGAATACGAGGCACTTCCCTATAAATTGCTCTGGTTTTGTTATTCAGGAAAAGATTATGAAAAACTTCCGAAGTGGCTTAAAGAGAACAAAGAGGTTGTGTTTGTTTTGCCAGAGAAGAAAATGGATATGCGAAGTAAGATTGAAAACAGAGAAAACAAAGTCGAAGATCCAGTACTCTTGGCTGAAGATGTTTTGTCGGCGCTCATTGTTCGATTTGGCTTTAAATCTCCAAATTTGTTTATTAATCCGATTCAATATTATATTGATCTGATTGATAAATATCTGTCTGAAAAGATAGAAATTTTCTCGACGAATTCGTGGAAATGCCGTTTGGATGATGCCAAGAAGCACTTGGGGGATATAAATGAACAGAACCGGGAGTTGGAAAAACAAATCAGAGATTTGAATAGATTAACTTTCCAGGAAAAGGAAATTGTAAAATGAAAAAGTAATTTGCCATGAAGAAGCTGTGCGACCGATAGAAGAAAAATCGAAACTGGAATAAGAGAAAAAATATTGGAGATTAGTTAGGTACATATGCAGGAAATGGAAGAGTTAAAAAAGAAGTCCTGGGTAGAAATTGATCGGTATCAAGAAAAGTATAAGCAGTTATTGGATTAGATAGGTGCCGGAAAATAATTAAACTTTGGAATATATTGCATGAAAGAAGCTGAGATTTTGACGACTAAAAGCGTTGAAGTCCAGCTTTTTTGTATTTATTTAAAGGGAATTATCAGATTGTTTTGTTGACAGAACTTCGGCTGTATTTTTCACAAACTGTTAGGAGAAGGCAGTAAAAGTGAAAGTATAAAGTGTCACAGAATATAAAAAAGTATCTTTTAGCTTGAAATTATCATAGCAGTTTATTATTTTTCAGAAATAGAAGAAATAGACAAATATTATATAATTAATTCAGTTAATTCAAAAAATGAGTCGAAATAGAATCTATTTTGAATATATATTTGAGTTTCTAATACTACTATAATTGAATCGTATAAATATGCGTGGTATGAGGAGGGAGATATGTTTAAAATAGATAAAAGATATGCAAAAGCAAACAATCAGAAAACTATCCGATTTACGGATGACTTATATATGCAGCTAGAAACGATTGCAAAATATGAAAAGATATCATTTAACGAATTGGTTCTACAGTGTTGTCGTTATGCACTTGAAAATATGGAGCCGTTGGAAAAAGAATAGATGTTTGGTTTGTGATGATAAGAATTAGGGGGATGAAGTAGAAATGCTGCATATTGCAATATGTGATGACGAGGCAGAAATTGCATCAATCGTGGAAGAGATAGTATTACGTGAACTGGAAGAATTAAATATAGATGCTGTAATTGAGAAATATCAAAGCGGAGAAGTATTTTTGCAGCAACATCGTAGCTGGGATGAAGAACTGATTTTTATGGATATTGAGATGCCGGGGAAGTCAGGAATCGATGTAATCGAAAAAATGGATACAATCAATCGGGCTAAAAATGTCATTTTGATTACGGCATATGATCACATGGTGCTGAAACATTTGAACTGCGCTCCATTTCTATTTATTAGAAAAGGAAATATGGAAACGGATATACCAAGGGCGATAGATAGATATATCAGGCAATTGGAAAGAAAAAGGGCGGTAGTAGAATTTGTGATCAATGGAAAGGTGCATCATGTCCGAGAAGAGGATATTTTATATTTTGAAAAATACAGGCAGTACATAACCGCAATTTGTACGGAAGATGAGGCTATACGAATACGTGGTAGTATGCAGGATTATGAAAAGCGTCTATCCGGAAAGGGATTTGTGAGAAGTCATGTGGGATATCTTGTCAATCTGAGGCATTGCTGTTCTATTGAAAAAGATTGTCTGGTTCTCGATAGTGGAAAGAGAATACCTATTAGCAGAGAACGTAAAAAATATGTGATGCAGCAGTTCATGCTGAACAGAAGATAAGGAGGGAAAATTGTTTTTTTTCATTTTTGGTCAGTTGGCGAGTCTATTGGAAATAATTATTGTGCTTCATTTTTTGATTAGTTTTTTTAAATGGAAAGATGACATACTATACAGAAAAACAATTATAACCGGAATAAGTATCGTTCTTTTTATGGTTGCTCAACTGAATGGGGATTTCAGATGTAGTCATTTTGTAGTAGTTCTGTTAGATGGGATTATATTGATTGTGTTTTGCAGATTATTTTTAAAAGGAACACTACAAATACAGATTTTGGGATGTATTATACCGCTTCTGATTGTTACCATGTGCAATATAGTTGTTATGCAGTTTATAGCTTTATATCGAAGTATAGATGTGCAGGCATATATGAGAACACAGGGAGTTAGCTTTATTGCAGGAGTCGTAATATCAAAGGTTTTGCTTGTGTCTTTTCTTCAGTGGTTACTGAAGAATTTAGGAGACACGAGTCATTTGTGCTTATCAAAAAAAAATTATCGTATTTTAAATGCGGTATGTATTTACATGGTAATCATGGAATTTCTTTTATTTTACGTGACAAATATGGGAATCTATCATAGAAAAGCGAATATTTTACTAGAAGTTATATCGGTAGGCATGGTAGTAACAGCAATTTATATAGGATATTCCGTATACATTATCAACAAGAAAAATACGGAATTGGCAAAGTATGAAATACTGGAAATGCAAAATCAGGAAAAAGAAAGGAGGATACAGGAAATAAAGAGAGCAGAGTTTCGGGAGAACCAGCTCATTCATGATTATAAAAATCATTGTATGTGTATTCAGAATTTATTAGAGAAAAAACATTATGAAGAAGCGATTCAGTATCTGTCTGAGGTGATGGGACAGCAGGTGTGGAATAAAAGAGAGTATATTCATACAGATAATGATACTTTGGATGCGCTAATCAATTCAAAAATTGGATGCTGTGAAGCAAAAGAGATTCCGATTCATTTTATGATTTTAGGTGACATGAAGAATATAAGAAAAATGGAAATGATGGTTATTTTGTTTAACTTATTGGATAATGCAATCGAAGCAAGTGAGCTAGAGAGCAAAGAGAAAAGGGGTATTGAAGTGGAATTACATTGCAGTAATAGTGTCATGGAAATTTTTATCAAAAACAATATTACATACTCTGTGCTTCTGCGTAATCCACAGTTTTGGTCAAACAAGGAACAGAGGGGGCATGGTATAGGACATTTATCTGTGGAAGCAAGTGTTGATGAGTTAAACGGAGTAATTGAATATTATGAGGAACAGGGACAGTTTTGTGCACATGTATTTGTACCGATTTATGCCGATTAAAATAAAAAGAATAGTAGAAGAGGGAAATAGGGCTGAAATGTCTGTTTCATACTTTCGATAAAGTTAGTGCTGGGATTATTCTTAGGGTAGTGTAAAATAGTTTGTGTTTCTAGTAAAAAATGGCTCCTTTTTGGTAAGAATTTAGATATGACAGTTCTTATCGAAAAGGAGTATTTTTATGGCAGTTGCAAAAGAATAAATTCGACAGATTATCTCAGAAAACAACATTAGTAGCGTTGCAGATGTATACGCGCTTCTGAAAGACAGCTTCAAAGACATCCTGCAAGAGCTAATGGAAGCGGAATTGGATGTGGCCCTCGGTTATGAAAAAAATCATAAGGGAGATCTGCAGACAGACAATAAAAGAAATGGTCATTCCACAAAGAACTTAAAAAGCCAGTACGGTGAATTTCAAATTGATGTACCAAGAGACCGTAATGGGGAGTTTGAACTGAAGTTGATTCCTAAATATCAGAGAGATATTTCCTGGATTGAAGAAAAGGTAATCTCTTTGTATGCCCGTGGTATGAGCACACGTGACATTTATGGCCAGCTTCAGGATTTTTATGGAATTGAATTATCAGCAGAAATGGTCAGCAAGATCACAGATAAGCTCCTTCCTCAGGTCAAGGAGTGGTAGTCACGTCTTCTGACCCCCGTTTATCCGTTTGTCTTTATGGATTGTATTCATTACAAAGTCTGGGAGGATGGTAGGATCTTAAGCCGTGCTGCTTATGTTGTTCTTGGTGTTACAGTGGAAGGGTACAAAGATATCCTCAGCATCACAGTAGGAGCCAATGAAACTAGCAAGTTCTGGCTTGGAATGCGCAATGATTTGAAGAACCGTGGAATAAAAGATGTCCTTTTCTTCTGTGTAGACGGGCTTCCGGGCTTTAAAGAAGCCATCCAGGAAGTTTACCCACAGGCAGAGGTTCAGAGATGTGTCATCCATATGCTGCGTAATTCTTTCAAGTATGTGAACTATAATCATCTGAAAAAGTTTTCTTCAGATTTCAAAGCAGTATATAATGCCCCGAATGAAACAGCGACTTTGTCAGAATTGGAGAACATTAAGGAGAAATGGGGAAGGAAATATCCCTATGCTATCAGTAGCTGGGAAAATAATTGGGAAGATGTAAGTTCCTTTTTCCAGTTTTCAAATGACATCAGGCGCATTATGTACACCACAAATATCATAGAGGGATTGAACCGTCAGTACCGGAAAATCACAAAAACCAAGAGTGTATTTCCAAGCGATACAGCATTGGAAAAGATGCTGTATCTTGCCAACAAAAATGTAGTCAGGAAATGGACACAGAGATATCGGAGCTGGGATCAGGTGTTGAATCAGCTGATTGTCTTGTATGGAGAACGGCTCACCAATTATCTGTAAGAAAAGAGAAGCAGGAATGGATTTGCTCCAAAGCTGACCATTTCCGCTTCCGTTCTATTCCGTCGGCATTTGTATTATTGCCAGAATTTACTCTATTCCAGAGGTCGGGTGTGGGCAGCGTCCACGAAAAACGCAATCAATACAATGTCTTATTTGTCGTTCGAAAAATCAAAGAGATTGTATAAAACCCTATCAGATGGTTATACTGTAAATAGAAAGATAGATTCGACAACAACAGAATCTTAAATCGACAGAAAAACCTTACATATCTATTTCTTATTAGAAAGATTTACTTTCCAAAGACACAAGATTTTTAACAGCCCCATTCTTAGTATCAACTTTTCTCATAAATAGCGATTGTTTTCTTCCTCCAAATATTAAGAATTCAGTATTTTAAATGCCCTAATTTCCATAATCTTTGCTAGCCTTTTTAGATTCATGTAAGAAAAGATTCGCCCCGTCTTTATTTCCATCCGGCTTTTCTGATATATTAGGTATAACGAAATCCATGCTGCTCTTTCACTGTTCCCAAAATCCTTTCGATTGTTTCTTTTCTCAATTCATAAATCTCTTTGTTTCCCCATGTATGACGAATGTCTTCTGTCATTTCCATGTGTTCTTCTCAAACATGGTGCAAGACTACTTTTACATGGTTTTTGTTTTCTGCGCGTTTGTTTATGAAGACTTGGAAAATCAGTACATAATTCTCCGTAGCGCTGGTATCTTTTGTATCTATTCCGGTTCGTGGTGCGATAAGATAATATCTAATTTTCTGGGGATAAGTAACAATCATAAGCCTCATCATATATATATTCATATTTACGGTGAAAACCGTCCTTGATACTAGGTCTTCTGTAAGGAAACAATGATATCACTCCGTTCTCTAGCAATTCTTTATCTTGTCATAGAGTGATTTATATAGGTTCGGCTGTCATGTTCATTTCTGGGATGAACGCTATAGCCGAGTATCTAGCCATGTTTATCTTTATGAAACCACCCTTTTCCTGGGTCTGTCTTACTGCGTTTCTGGGTTTTTGAGCCTTTTGGGATTTTCTTTCGAAGTTCTTCTTTATACTAGAGTGCCTGTTTATGTGCAATCTGTTTTCTTATTTTTAAACTGTTTGCACATGCCTTAACATGAGCCAAAACTATAAAGAGTTGTTCAGTATTTACCAATTTGAATTTTATACAGTCTTCTAGTATTTTTGTGAAGATCTGTTCAAAGAAATTCGTATCCTTAAAATGTCAGGTGTAATTCTTTCCGAAGGTAGAAAAATGGGGAACTAGATTCATCATATTCAAGCCCGGGAACCATCGATAGGTAACATTTACATTGAGCCCACAGATTGTTTATTTCATGCTTTTAGTAAAGATATGGGATAAGAGGGCTATTGATCAGCATAATAGGAGCTATACAGACCCTACATTAATAGTATTTTTCTTCTAAAGATTATAAATAAAAGTCTAGTCAATGGCTTTATTTATTGAATGTTGCATATGGTTCTGCGGAATCGTATCATTCATACAGAGCATGATTATGTATATAGTCTGAAATACCTGTTTTTTGTCGTAAATTGGAAGAAATTATTTAATAAAGTAACCAGGAATACCGCAGAATAAACCAAGAATACCGTGTGGGTTGAGGATTGTCACATATAGATGTAAAAAATATATAAGGGAGGTTTTTGGATGAAAATATTAGCTAAAATAATAACCTGTGTTCTTGTAAAAGAAAAAATTATTAGTAGGGATGATATAGAAATATACAAATATGGTGTAGAACTGCTGATTTCTACGGGAGTAAATCTACTGTTAGGACTTCTTCTAGGAGGTTTGCTTCATTCAATTATGTCCGGTGTAATCTATTTTATGGTTTTAGCAACGTTAAGAACACAGGCAGGAGGGTATCATGCATCAACTTACCTGTGGTGTGGAACGATATATTGCATTTCCTTTTTAGCTGTGATGGGAATGGTTCGGCTATTTATTTATATGAACATAAATTCTGCGTGGCTAATGCAGGGTTTACTGATAAATATGATTTTTATCTGGTGGTATGCACCAGTGCTTCATCACCGTTCAATGGAGATTGAAGTGAGAAAGCATGTGAAAAGAAAAGTAGTAGCCATAGGGTTTATTTGGATTCTAATAGCAATGGGAATTTATTATCGGCGTCCACAAGCAGGCTATACAGTTCTTGCTTCCATTGAAGTGGTATTATTTCATATGATTCTGGGAAAAAGATTGGAGGAAAAAAGAAGATGAAAGGGAAAATGAAAACGAGTTTATTAAAAAATGCAGAAAAAGTGATTAGAAAAGCAGCAGTTGAAGGCGGAGGTTTTCCGACGTGGTTGGGATTCCACGAACCGGAACAGCCAGAAAAATTAAAAAAATTAATCAAAGAAAAAACAAAATTATCATAGAAGTATAAGAGTCTATCTGTATGTGAAGTGATAAGGAGGGATGAGAAAGTGTGATGACAAAAGAAAAAATAGTAAAGATTGTTTTGTGTAGCATGAGATATTAATGCTATTCATATAGGAAATTTAATAATAAAATTTTTAGAAAAGGGTGTAGTGATGAAATTACCAATTGTAAATCCTAATATAACGGTTTATCCAATTTTTTCAAATCCATTATCAATAATTTTACAAAATCCGTACGGATTAGAATGGACTTATAATAATTTTCATCAATTAGTTTGCAATGATGGTTTGGCACTAAGCTTTTATGATTTTGATTATCATAATTGCTCTTATATATTGGTTCAAAAAATTAGTAAATGTTTTATTTCAAAATTAAATAAAGACATAATTGACTTTTTGATTGAGTCGTTAGACTACGGATATTATTTGTATTTAAATATAAATCCAAAATATATAGGAGTATATAATTTACCGCATAGCATAGATGTACATGACATATTTATATATGGCTATTCTAAAAGTGAAAGAGTGTTTTATATAGCGGATTGCTTTGAAAATGGAAAATATGCATATAAAGAATGCTCCTTTGATGAAATTAGGAATGGAATAAAGTTTATAAACTTAAAAGATGAAAATTATATTTCGCTAAATGGTTGTATAGAATTATTTTCACTTGTGACAAAAGGTGAGAAGTTAGAAGCATTTGACTATAAAAGAGTGAAGGATACATTAAAAGATTACCTGAATTCTAAACCGACAGTTTGTAGTAACGTGCAAGATTTCAAATGGAAATATGGAGAAACATATCATTGCTTCGGTATCAGCTGTTACAAGTATATTCATAAAAAAATTAACTTATTAAATAGAACAATATCGTTTGCTGATTTCCATATTCTTTGGGAGCATAAAAGACATTTAGCGAATACTTTGAAATACATGATCAATAGAAGGCTGATTGTTGATAACAAGGGTGTTTTATATAAAACAATATCAGATATATCTAATAAGGCACTGTGTGGAAGAAATTTGGCGATTAAATGTTCAATTAAGTACGACAATGCAATTAAAGAGAAATTGCATTTGATTTATCAAGAGATAGAAACTATGGAATACTATTTTCTTTTAGAACTTATTGAGCAATACATGAAATAAGTAAGAACTATTAATTGGGAGAAATTAACATGAATGTAATGGATGATAAATTATTTTACAATGAAATTAAAGAATTTGCTCGAAATTATTTGGATAAACAAAACAGCAATGAAAAGCATTTATGGGAAAGACTTGGAGAATTTGGAATTTTAGGTTTGAGTATTGATGAAAAATATGGCGGATTAGGTGAAAGTTATAGGATGTGTGCAGAAATTTTAGAAATTTTGGGATATACGTGTTGGAATAATGGATTAATCTTTTCAATTAATAATCATATTTGGATGGCACAAAACTTAATTAATTTATATGGATCCACTTGGCTTAAAAATAAGTATGTGGGCAATATGGTCGCAGGAGAGAAAATTGGAGCATTTGCATTAACAGAACCTGATGCGGGATCTGATCCATATTCTATGAAAACATGTGCTATAAGAGCAGGAGACTACTATATAATTAATGGACGAAAGACATTTGTATCTAATGGACCTATTGCAGATGTATTTATAGTTTTTGCTATAACTTCACAAACAGAGATGAAAAAAATCACGGCATTTGTTGTAGATAAAACTATGCCTGGAGTAACAATTGGAAAGAATATTGAGAAAATGGGATTAGAATGTTCTCCAACTAGTGACATATGTTTTGAAAATTGTGAGGTACCCGCTGATAATATATTGGGTAAAGTTGATTTGGGGAATAATATATTAGATGCTGCTTTAGAATGGGAGAGATGTTTTGAATTTATTCCTCATATCGGAAGCATGAAACGAATAATGGAATATTGTATTAAGTATTCTAATGAAAGAAAGCAGTTTGGTAAACGAATCAATGAAAATCAGTCTATATCTCATAAAATTGCTAATATGTCAATGAAAATAGAGCTGGCTAAAAATTTAATGTATAGAATAGTGGATTTGAAGGAACAGGGAAAATCAAGTTATTACGAAAGTTCTATATTTAAAGTATTTGTAAGCGAAAGTTATGTGGAAACATGCCGTGATGCTATTCAAATTCTGGGTGCATATGGTTATACCAAGGAATATCCTGTTGAAAAAGAATTAAGAGATGCTATTGCAAGCACAATCTATTCTGGTACCAATGAAATGCAGAGAAATAATATTTTTAATATAGAAAGTATAAGAAATATGGTGTAGGGAAAATGAAAGTTGTTATATGCATTAAACCGGTTTTGGGAAAATATGTTGATGGTACTAGAGAAGGGAAAACTTATAAAATGAACCCTTATGACATGTTTGCTCTTGAAACAATATTAAAAAAGAGAAAAGAATGTGGGTTTAATTTTCAGATAGTATGCATAAGCATGGCTAGTTATTCAGCCATTAATGTTTTGAGACAGGCTCGTTCTATGGGATCTGATGAAGTGATTTTGATCAATGATCCTTCGTTTTCTGGTTCGGATACATACGCAACAAGTTATATTTTAGCCAAGGCTATTAAAAAGATAGGTGACGTTAATTTTGTGATATGTGGAGAAAAAACGGTTGATGGAGAAACCGGTCAAGTTTTCTGGCAGCTCACTGAAAGACTAAATTATATTGGTATTAAAGGGGTTGTGGAAATTCAACAAATTGATAATTATTCTATAAAGGTTGTTACCATAGAAGGGGATAAAAGAAAAACGATTAAATGTAACTATCCGTTATCTATTTCTTTTTTGGGATATCAACCATATACGGAACTAATTAACTTACGGACTATGAGAAAGGCTATGGGCGAGAGAATCGAAGTGTTGGATGCAAAAACATTAGATATTGAATTGTCAAAGTGTGGAAATATAGGATCAAAAACACGTGTACTGAAAACAAAAAATTTGTTTTCTAAGAGAGAGCAAAAGATTATTCAAGGAAATTTAGAAAAAAAAGTTGAATTTATTATGAAAAGTATATATCAAAATAAGGAAAAGTATGAAAAATAATATTTGTATTGTAATTGAAAAGCAAGAAGATTTAACTAAGAATGCATATAATATAGTGAGTTACATAAGTGGACAATTTCAGAAAGAATATACAATAACAGTTATTTGTCTTGGAGGATGTAAGAAGCAAGAAATCGAAAAACTCAAAAGACTTGGGATTTTTGAATTAATAATAGTGGAATTAAATGATGTTTTATCATGTAAGTTTCAAAATAAGTCTATAGTTGATTTTATAGAAAACGAATTAAAAAAGTGTAAAAGTAGTCTTGCTATTTTCATGGCAACAAGTAATGGTCGTATGTTGGCAGCAAGATTGGCTATTCGTTTTTCTTGTGGATTAGTCGCTGAATGTGTAAATATTCGTAAAGGAGATGACAAAGTATTTATCTTTCAACGAGCAGCTCTAAGTGGATCTGTGATTGCGGAAATCATATGTGTAAATTCATCTATACAAATGTGTACAGTTAAAAATTTTACACCTCCAATAGTGCATGTTGAAAATAATGATAATTGTACGGTGAATGTTGTTAAACATAAGTTAATTGAAGAATCTGGTATTGAGGTTGAAGAAATAGAAACAATAGAAAAAAAACATGATAACAATCTTGAAGATTCAAGAGTCATTCTAGGTCTTGGGAGTGGGATAAAGAAGAGAGAACTAACAAAAAGAGTTAATTATATTGCCACAAAGCTTGGTGTCTCTATAGGATATACAAGAGGATTTGTAGAAATAAATGGGGAGAACCAGAGTATGCAAATCGGTCAATCAGGCAAAATAGTATCTCCCAAATTATATATAGCTTTTGGAATATCAGGAGCAACTCAACATCTGGTGGGAATAAATAATTCTAAGTGTATTATATCAATTAATCAAGACAAAGATGCTCCTATCCATATGTATTCCGACTATATCATTATTGAAGATGCTGAACAGATAATTAATCTAATGCATGACATCGTAAAAAAGATTAATGAATAAGAGGTGTAAAATGGCGCGAAATATATCGGTATTATTTCCTGGACAAGGATCACAATATAATGGAATGGGAAAAGATTTTTATTATTCTTATCCGGTGGTAAGAGAAATATTTGATGAAGTTAGTAAAATTGTAGATTTTAATATTCAGAATAGCATATTCGAAGAAGATCAACAAACGTTAACATATGAACAATTATTTATAAATATTTTAACGTTACAATATAGTTCTTTTCATGCGTTTCTTGATTGTTATGATAGAACACCATCATATTTGCTTGGTCATAGCTTGGGAGAGATATCAGCATTAGCGTGTTCCGGAGCTTTAAAATTAAACGATGCGATTGAAATAGTCCGTAAACGTGGGCAGTTGATGGGGAGTAAAGTAGTACCCTCTGGGAAAATGGTTGCCATTATGGGGTGTGACATGAAAATTTTAAATGATATTTGTGAAAAAATATCTAGTGAAAATCATGACATTGTAGAGATTGCAAATTGGAATTCGGAAGAACAAGTTGTTATATCTGGTGGAGTAGAAGTTGTAGATTTGGTTCTCAAAACGATCGAGACTCAAAAATTAGGTATGAGCATGAAATTGAATATAAAAAGACCGTTTCACACAAAAAAGATGAAAGTCATTCAAAATGATTTTTATGAATTTTGCCGGAAGTTTACATATAAGAAATGTTCAATTCCGGTTATATCAAATGTTACTGGGCGTCCGTATGAAGATTTTCGATTAGCAGAATATTTATCGGAACAATTGGTGAATTCTGTTCGATGGACACAATCAGTAGAATTTGTTGCTCAAGCACATAGTGATTTGTTGGTTGAGATGCCACCACAAACAGTTCTGAGAAATTTATTATTAACAAATAAATATGGAATGGAAACATATTCATTTGATAATAAGTTGGACAGAGAAGAACTTGACGATATTTTGGTCCCGATTAGTCATTATAGTAAATTATCAACGGAAGCTCGGTTTAATTTTATGTCACGTTGTCTTGTGGTTGCTGTGGCTACTAAGAATAAAATAGTGATATCTGACGAAAAATACCAATTGGAAGAAAAAGAGTATAAATTTATCCAACAGCAATTAATATATCACGAAGAAAATGAATTAGTGCCGCCTAATGATTTAATGAGGATAATACTCAAGTCTTTAATTAGAATTTTGTCTATAAAAGGACTGAATGAAAAAGAAATTGATCATAAGATTAAAGAGCTGCTTATCGAAACAGGGACGTTTTATTACTTTAATAAAATAATTAGGAGGAGGAAAGATGATAGGAAAAGAAACGAAGACATCTGATAATGATATTGCCATTGTAGGGATTAGTGTTAAATTTCCACAAATTGATACACTTGACGATTTTAGAAAAGTCTTACAGGAGGGTGTACAATGCGTATCATCTTGTCCAGAACAACGTAAAGGGGATATTGAGGATTATTTAAATTACTGTAATTATGACGTGAGTAAGCGAAAATACAGGCAAGCTGGATACTTTGATGAAATTGATAAATTTGATTATCGATTTTTTAATATCTCACCTAAAGAAGCAACTCTAATGGATCCAACGCAAAGATTGTTACTTGAAACATCATTTCATGCGTTGGAAGATGCTGGATACACAAGAAAGATGCTTAGCAAGAAGAAGGTTGGTGTATTTACTGGTTTTCCTGCTGAATATTCTTCAAAAGTATATCATAATTTAATCGTTGATACAAACCAAAAAGTAGAAAGCAGTTTGTTTTCGGGAAATTTACCGGCAATATTACCTGCAAGGCTATCATATTTTTTGGATTTGCAAGGTCCAGCAGTTGTGATTGATACTTCTTGTTCTTCGTCGTTGAGTGCTTTATATTTTGCATGTCAATCAATGGCAGGGGGCGATTGTGAAATGGCTGTAGTAAATGGAGTAAACATTTTTGTTTATCCTATTATTAACGATATAGTTGGATCAATTGGGATACTATCTTCAGATGGTAAAACAAAGGCCTTTGATGAACGTGCAGATGGCGTAGGGCAAGGTGAAGGTGTTGTCGCTATTGTAATTAAATATCTTCATGATGCAATAGAAAATAACGATAATATTTATGCGGTCATTAAGTCGGCAGCAATTAATCAAGATGGAAAATCTATTGGAATAACAGCTCCTAATCCGACTGCTCAGACAGAGGTCATTGTTCAAGCGTGGAATAAGGCTGGAATTAATCCAGAAACTATATCTTATATAGAAACTCATGGAACAGGAACTAAATTAGGGGATCCTACAGAAATTACAGGTATTAATAATGCATTTAGAAGATATACAAATAGTCGGCAGATGTGTGCGATAGGATCAGTAAAAACCAATTTAGGACATACATTAGGTGCAGCTGGACTTGCAGGAATAGTTAAAACCTCTTTACAACTTTTTTATGGAGAGTTATATCCTATTTGCAATTTAAGTCAACCCAATAAAAGAATCGATTTTTTGAATTCGAAGGTATATATAAATACTGAGTATAGGAAATGGGAAGAAAGTGGAATACGAAGAGCGGGTGTAAGTTCTTTTGGAATTACAGGTACAAATTGCCATGTTGTTTTAGAGGAACACAGAAATTTCTATAATGATACGAAGAGTACAGAAAGTAATGAAAAATTAATATTTTTAGTAAGCGCAAAAGATGAAAGTACTCTTATAAAATACATAAAGATATATTATGACTTTTTTGAAAAAAATAAGGATATTGATTTTGAAAATGCATGTTATTCTAGCTGCATGAGAAAAGAAGTATATTCGTACCGTGTTGCTATACTTGCAAAAAGTAGGGTTGAGTTGATAGAGAAAATGTCTATATTACTTGAAACTCAAAAAGAGTTTTCAGGGGTATATTTTTCTAATAATATGCCAAATGCCTCGGGTATCAATAAACAGAAAAATAATACATGTGATAATTTAGAAGATTTATGCAGGAAAATTTCTGTAGGTGAAACAGTCAATCTCGAAGTGCTATATAACAAAAAAGTATATAAAAATATTCCGCTTCCAGGGTATCCACTAAAAAAAGATCGAGTTTGGATTAGTATAGCGCAGAAGAATAATGTTAATATTACAGATCTGTATTATCCCATTTGGAAAGAAGCAGAAAATGTAAATGGGACGTTGGATTATAAAACATTAGTAATTTCTCAAATAACTGAAATACACAAGCTTAATGCTGATTTCAAAAAGCATGGTTTTGATACTGATTTGTTTATAGTTAATGAAATAGGTAATCTAGCAAATATTGAAAAATACTTAGAAACTTACAGAATTAAACAGGTTATATATATTCTTGATGAACTTACAAATAAAACATATATTCAACAAATATTTGTTTTATTTAAATTGATTCGATTGATTGAGAAAAAATGCAAAGAAAGAGTAAGACTTATAGTTGTTTTGCAAAAAGCTGCAAAAATATCTAATTATGAAGAGCTTAATCCATATACTTCTTTAATAATTGGAGCGTTAAAAACTATTATATGGGAATTTACGAAAATCGATCCTCATTGTATAGATGTAGATGTTCTAGATAATAAATTTTGGATTAAAGAAGTTAAAAAAGAAATCAATGAATTTATAATCTGTTATAGAGGACGGAAGCGGTATATCGAGTATATAAAGAAAATAGATAAAGAACATTTTAGAAGCGAAGGAGTATTTTTACGGGAGGGGGGAGTTTATGTAATTGTTGGTGGGAATGGAAGAATCGGAAGAAAACTAGCAAGATTCATGGCAGAAAGCGAGAAGATAAAATTAGTAATATTATGCCGAACAGATGAAGAGGATAGTCGGAAATTGTGGGATTCGTGTGATTCGTGTGATTCTTCCGTAGATCAGGCACAATATACTAAATATTCCGAATTTAAAGAAATTGAAAGTAAAGCCATTTCGCTTGCCTTTAAAGTTGTAGATATCTGTGATCAGACACAAGTTCAGACTGTTTTTAATGAAATTACAAAAGCGTATGGACCAATTTCTGGTGTAGTACAAGCAGCAGTAGATGATAACGGGGATACAATTAATAATTTATCTTTAGATACTTTGAAAAAGAGCATTATGGCTAAGGTACAAGGTACTATGAACATTGGAAATTCACTTAAAAAGATGGAAAAAATAGATTTCTTAGTTCTTTTCTCAAGTGTAATGACTTTGATTTCCGGGCCTGGTAATGCAGCATATACTATGGCTAATAGTTTTTTAAATTCTTATCAAAACTATCTCAATGATTTAGGAATCAATACATATACAATAAATTGGCCAGAGTGGCAAGATATAGGATTAGATAAGAAGTTGATGACTAGTGAGGATAAGTCCATCTTTAAAAAGATAACGGTAAAGAATGCCGTGGAATGTTTTAAGACGATAGTCGAAAATAGGTTATCGCAGGTTTATGTCGGAGAAGTAAATTCCGATAGTATTCTTTGGAAACATCTAGACAGCTTACCATTTCAATTTCAAGATGACGAGTGTTCAGCTCAAAACTTCGAAACAGGAAATAAAGTTCAGTCAGAGGAGATAATAATTCTAGGAAGAAAAACCGGTGATTATACTGAAAGTGAAAAAATGTTGGCAAAATTATATGAGAAGTTTATGGGATATCGTGAAGTGGATATCAACGAGAATTTCTTTAATTTAGGTGGGGACTCAATTTTCGCCATGAAAATCGCGGCAGAATTACAGGATAACGGTATTGAGGTGGAAGGAGTTGATATCATGAGATACCAGACAATATTAGAAATAGGAAAATTCATTGATGGCAAATATAAAGGTGGAGAATAGAATGTATACAGATGAAGATTGTATGAAATTAGCTATTAGAGAAGCCGAAAGTGGATTGAAATTATACAATTATCCATTTGGATGCTGCATTAAAATGGAAGATGAAATAATAACTGCACATAATACATGTATTGTAGAAAAGTCAAATGTAAGACATGCAGAGATTAATGCTATTGATAAATTAATGGATAAAAGAGGACGAGAAAAAATAGAAATATTTTGTACCACAGAGCCTTGTCTAATGTGTCTTGGCGCAATTCATTGGAGTGGTATTAAAAGAGTCGTTTACGGATGTAGCATAAAGGATTCCATAGCAGTCGGGTTTAATGAGATAGATATATCCATAAAAGATATTGTGCAATCTCAAAATTTGGATATCGAAATTGTTTCAGGATATATGAGAGATGAGTGCGAGGAACTTTTTTTGAAATGGAAGAAAATAAACAGAATTATGAGGTGGGTTAACCATGAAAGATGATGTGAGATTTGAAATTACAGAGATTTTTCAGACAATTCAGGGAGAGGGAATATTACAAGGAGTACCATCAATATTTATTAGATTTGCTGAATGTAATTTGAGATGTCGATGGTGTGATACGACAAAGGAGGGGATAAAGAAAGAGTTACTTTCTTGGGAAGAGATTGATAAGCAAATTTCTCAGTATACGGCAAATCATATTGTTATAACTGGTGGAGAACCTATGCTTTATGAAGATATCAAATACTTAATTGGTATGTTGAAGAATAAGGGGTATCACATAACAGTGGAAACAAACGGAACAATATATAGAAAAACTTCATGTGATTTAGTTAGCATAAGTCCTAAACTTAAACATTCGGGGAATGATTCGATGAATTTGAAAACGATTTATCCGGATGTCATTAATCAATATATAAATAATAATGGGTATCAACTAAAATTTGTCGTAAGAGATTTCGAAGAAGATTTCAACGAAGTAAAAGAAATTTTAAAAGAATTGCCTCAAGTGAATTATGACAAAGTATTGATTATGGCATTGTCATCATCTAAGGCTGATTTAGAACGAGTTCAGAAACAGGTTATTCGCTTGTGTATACAAAATAATTTGAGGTATACTACAAGATTACAATTGCATGTTTGGGATGGTGAAAATGAAATATGATCAAATGAAGAATAGTAATAAAATACTAGAAAGAGTGTCTTATACCAAAAAAGCTAAAGTGTTTTTGAGCTGTAACTATGGCTCATAATATATATCAACAATATTATCTATATTAACTATTAGTAGCAGAAGGGAGATCAAAATGAAAAAATTATTTAATGAACGCATGGATGATTTTTGGGTATACCCTAAATTAACTAAAATTAAACACACACGACAATTTGATGATAACTTTTTTGATTTTTTAAAATCTAACAATGAAAAGAAGACAGAAACTAATTTATATGTACATATTCCGTATTGTGATTCAAGTTGTATGTTTTGCCCGTATCTAAAAAATGCATCACGTTCTGAATTAGATCATTATGTAGACGCAGTTGTCACAGAAATAAAAATGTATGCAAGAACAAAGTATTTTAGTGATTTTCCGATTCAATCTGTTCATTTTGGTGGTGGTAACCCATTGTTATTATCCATTGAACAATTTAAAAGAATCGTCGATACAATTAAAGAGAACTTTAATATTGAAATTAATGATAATTGGACAACAGAAGGTTCAATAAATTGTATTAATGATGTTGAATATGTTAAGGGATTACTTGATTTGGGGATTAATCGAGTGAGTTTTGGAATTCAAACATTTAAAGAAAGTATTCGAAAAGAAATGAGGATAAAAGCAACTCTTGAAGATATTTATCACGGCGTAGATACTATGAGAGCTGCTGGTTTAACAGAATATTGTATTGATATGATGTACAATCTACCGAATCAAACTCTGGATGATTGGATAAGGGATCTTGAGCTAGTGACAGAGTTACAACCTTACCATATTGATATTTACAATATGGCACTATTTCCAAATACAAAATTAGACAGATTAGTTAAAAAAGGAGATTATTTTACGGTAAATCCATCAAATGATAATCAGCTGATGATGTTTGAAGCAGGGGACTCCTGGCTTAAGAAGAATGGATATAGACAAATCATTACTAACACATATTCGCAAGTTCAAAAGAAAATACATCGTGGAGATGAGGTTTACCTGAAGAACAAGAATGTAATTGGAGTAGGAGTATCATCAAGAGGATATATAGATGGGTATGTATACAAAAATACCTGTAGTATTTCGGAATATTTCAATCAAATTAATCAAAGAAAATTTCCGGCAAATTTGTCTATGGTGTGCACGGAAAGACAGCATAATGATCGAACAATGGTTTTCTTTCCAATATTAATGGAGATAAAAAAGGACGAAATTCCAAATTTTGATGATTATAAAGATAAGATTGAACAACTTGTTAAAGATGGTCTTCTCAAATGGGACAATGATGTTTTGAAACTTACACAATTAGGTATGCCTTGGTCGGGGAATATTTCATCAATGTTTATGGATGAAAATACATGGCGGCTATATATTAGTACCTTTTTAAATGCATTGAGAAATCAGGAGAATCCTTATAACGAAGATAAGATGGGAGTTTAGGATGCTATTATACGAATATTTAGAAATGGCATGTAATCAACATGGAAATAAGTATGCAATACAATGTGATAATTCCAGAATTACATATGATGTACTAAAAAAAGAGGTTGATTTTTTATTTTCATATTTAAGAGAGCAGGGAATAGAATCTGGAGTTAACGTAGGGGTAATACTTCACAATTCAATTGACTATGTAAAAATTTTAATTGCTTTGTCTAGAAATAATAATAAAGTATTTCTATTAAATCCAAATGTAAGTCAAGATGAGCTTATTGAGATGAAAAAGAAAGGAAAAATTCAAATATTTATTATTGAATCTTACCTTGAAAAGTTACTTATTCCTTTAGAATGCCCTTATATCGTAAGGAAAAACCTGATAAACAAAAAGGTTACACGAACATGGGGAACATTAGAACAGAATTCTCAGGAAGGATTTTGTTTTGTTCAATGTTCATCAGGAACCACGGGAGTCTCTAAAATGGCTCAAAGAACAATAGAAAATTTGAACGAAGATAGTAATAATATTATTTCTACTCTTAATTACCAATATGATGATGTTATTTATTGCCCTGTACCTTTGTATCATGGATATGGATTAACAATGGGATTAATTGCGTCGTTGCATGCTGCTAGTTTACTTATTACTGATCGTTGGTTTATTGTTAAAAATTCTGCTGAGAAATTACGTAATGCGTCTATTATTATTGGTGTTCCAGAAATTTTTGAACGAATGGCAGAATCCTCCAATTTCATTGAAGCAGATACTTTTCTACATGCAAAGTGGATTATATCATCAAGTAACAAATTGTCAAAAGAAACAGCTTTGAATTTTTATAAAAAGTACAAGCGATGGATAAATCAAATGTATGGAATGATGGAGGTAAGTACAATCTCGGTGAATTTGTTTCCAGATGTAAACAATTACTGGAGTGTTGGAAGAATAATTAATGGATTAGAATTTAGGGTTAAAAATAATGTTTTATATGTAAAAGGGAAAACAGTCTCCGAAGCATATCTTGTAGATGGAGGCGAAAAAAATATTACGGATGCAGATGGCTGGTTTAAAACAAATGATATAGTCCAATTCAGTAATAACTTACTGTTTTTAGTGGACAGATACAAAGAGTAAAGGTAGAAGATTAAGTTTTAATGTAATGGAGCATCAAGTTTAGTAGTTGTGGGAATTTATTCAGTACAATTTTAAATGAAAGGTGGAATAGTATAATGAAAATTCATATTGGAAGAAAGTTCGAATTTGAGGCCTGTCATTTCTTGCCAGGAAAAGATATATATGGAGAGTGTAGTAACTTACATGGACATAGATATGAGTTAGAAGTTATAGTGGCTGGAGAAATCAATGAGAATGGCTGGTTATTTAATTTTAAGGATCTGAAACGGCTCGTCGAGGACACTGTAATATCAAAGTATGATCATCAAAATTTAAATGAATACTTTGAAGTGCCAACAGCAGAGAATATGGGAGCATACATCTTTCAGAATTTATCTGAGGAGTTGAAGAAACATAATATGACCCTCAAGCGAATTAAGTTAAATGAGACAAGCAAATGCTATGTGGAAATTACAGAAAATTAAGGAGTGGAAATAATGATTGATATACAAAAGTCTCTAGAAAACAGAGGAATTTTTCTGGACAAAGTGGGAATTCGTGGATTTCAGAGGCCAATTCAACTACAAATTGGTACGGAAGTATGTCCTACTGTAGCCAATTTTAATGCATATGTTTCATTGAAAGCTGATGAACGGGCAATCCATATGAGTCGTTTGATTGAAATTCTACAAATGTGGGATGGGACAGTAAACAATCAAACTATATTACATTTACTTAGTAGTATGAGAAAACGATTAGAAAGTGATAATTCATATTTAGAGATAATGTTTCCCTATTTTATGAAAAAGTCTGCTCCTGTTAGTCAAAAAATTGGTTTCATGAATTATGATTGTATCATTAGTGCAAGGCTTAATCATGAACAAGTACATTTTGATATTACTGTGATTACTCAAATAACATCTGTATGTCCTTGTTCTAAGGCGATTAGCCAGTATGGGGCGCATAATCAAAGAGGAAAAGTAAAAGTTAAAATAAACGATTTTGATATATGTGACCTTAAAAAAGTTATCGAGATAATAGAAGAATCTGGTTCAAGCCAGCTTTATTCAGTATTAAAACGTAAAGATGAAAAATTTGTTACAGAAGCAGCATTTAATTCACCAAAATTTGTAGAAGATATAGCACGTGATGTAAATATCAATATTAAGAATAAAACAAATTGGAACATTAGTGATTTGTCTGTTGAAAATTATGAATCAATTCACAATCATAATGCATATTCAGAAATATGTAGATAAGGAGATTAATTATGAACGACATGAGCAAGAAAGAACAGTTGGAAATGGCAAAAGGAACTATTGAGAAAGTGATTCTTAATAATAGTGAATTAACGAGTATGATTGATCCTGATGAGGAACTAGTAGATAGTAAAATTTTATCTTCATTAGCATTGGTTGAACTAGTTTTCGCTTTGGAAGAATTAATAGGTAAGCAAATTATTAATGACGACGTTGGATTTGAACAGTTTACTACTGTTAATAAAATCTTAACACATTTGGAAAGTATAATTGAGGAATAATAAATGAATTTGGACATTTTTGATTTCAAACCATCGTATGATGAGAGTTTTGAATATTTTTGCTTTTTGAATTGTTATAGAATAATAATGCAGTTTTATCAAATACCCGAAACAGATTTCTATCTCAATACAGTAGTAGAGTACAAGATTAATAATACTAATGAATTTGATAGTTTTAGCGTTGGAGATCCAAATTCGAGTCTTCTTGATGGCTATAAGAAGTGTCTTAAATCTGAAGAAGATACCATTGAAACTAAAGAGAAAATATGGAAGAAAAACTTTGAATTAGTACAGAGAGGGATTCCTGTGGTTGCCAACGTAGATGTATTCTTTCTTCCATATACTCCTTATTATTTAAAAAAGCATTCTATTCACTCGCTAATTATTTGCGGATTTTCGGAAGATAAAAAGAATATAAGTGTTATTGATTGGTACTCTCCTTGGTTTTATAAAGGTGATATTCGGTTTGAGGATTTAGAAAAAGCAAGAAGCTCTATGAATCAAAAAGATGGTATTTTGAGTGGGAAGCCTATAATGCATAGATATAGTTATCTTGAAATTAAAAGGTTGAAGGCTGATCCAGATGAGTTGATTAATTTAAGTCTAAAAAAATGCGATAGGAATTTCTATTCTAAAAGAGAAGATGAAGGATATAATTCACTAATTAGGATTGCAGAAAAATTAGACGAGTATAAGTATCTTGATCAGTCAACACGGAGCAAAATGTTAGAAAAACTATATGAAACGCTTTATTTTGTACCAGCTAGAAAAAGAATATGGAGATGGTATTTGTTGAGATCTTATGACTGGACGCAAAGGAAGTCATTTAAGTTGTTAACTGATGATATAGCAGCAAATATAAAAAAATGGAAAAACGTGCAAAACTTAATAATTAAATCCAGCTTTCAGCATGAAGCATCTATATATTCAAGGCTGCAAAAAAGCTATTTGGAACTATTAGAAAATGAAAGAATGCTATATGCAGAACAACACGCTATACTCAATTTATTGGAGGAAGTACGATGAAAACAATTGGTGTTATTGGTGCAGGAACTATGGGAATTGGTGTAGCTATTAGTTTACTGCAGAAAAAAATATCAGTTAGATTAATTGACATTGATAAGGATCAGATTGGGCGTGCAAAAACAGAGATTGAAAACAAAATTGCCATCTATTCAATGTTAAGAGGAATAGATATTGATGAAGAGGCTACTAAAAACAACATATTGTATTCCACAGATATCCAAACACTGAAGTACGCAGATATTATCATTGAAAATATATCTGAAAATATTGAAGAAAAGAACAAATTATACCATTCCCTAGAATCAATATGTAAAAAAGATTGTATCTTCATGATTAATACATCTTGTATACCTATTAAAGATATTGCTCAAGACTTATCAATAAAAACACATATGCTAGGCGTACATTTTATGAACCCTGTACCACTTATAGATGCCGTAGAAGTAATACAAGCTGAGAGTACAAGTGAGGGTGTTTTATCGGAGGCTTTATTGTTTCTTAAAGGGTTAGGGAAAGATAGTATAGTAGTTCACGATTCACCAGGATTTGTGTCAAACAGAATTTCACATTTGATGATGAATGAAGCAATATTCTTAGTAGATGAAGGAGTAGCAAAACCGGAGGATATTGATAAAATATTCAAGTGCTGTTACGGACATAAAATGGGTCCTCTAGAAACCGCGGACTTAATTGGACTTGATGTAGTCAAAGATACATTAAGCATTATGGGTGAATACTTTGAGGGAAATAAATTTAAAATAGCCCCTCTTCTTGAAAGAATGGTAGCTGAAAATAATTTAGGTAGAAAAACAGGAAAAGGGTTTTATAAATATTAATGACTATTTCGGAGGAATAAAAAATGGAAAAAGCAAATATTAAAAATGAAATAAAAAAATTTTTATGTAAAATAACACGTAATGATAATCTTGATGATTCTCAGGATATTTTTGGAGGCGGACTAATTAATTCTCTGTATTCAATACAATTAATTTTATTTTTGGAAAAGGAATTCGATATTTCGATTCAATCGCCCGATTTGAATATTGAAAATTTTAGAACAGTAAATGCTTTAACGGAATTTGTGCTTGAAAAAATAGGTAAAGTAAATGAATAATCTAAAAAGTGACTTATCAATAGAAGCCGTAAAAAAATTTTTAGAAGATAGTTTAAAAAATTATTCATTAAAATATGATAAAGATGAAAAGATACCGATGGAATTTATTTCTTCTATTTCTGAACGTGGATATTTAGGATTAAATATAGGTAAAAAATATGGTGGATTAGAAGCTGATGAAATAAGCATTGGATTAATTAACAAGGAGTTTGCAAAGTATAGTCCGTCTGTACGAAGTATATTTACAGTACAGGGAATGATCTCAAAAATTATTACGGCTTGGGGAAATGATGAACAGAGAAATAAATGGCTCCCTCTATTAGCGAGAGGTAGCTGTATAGGAGGATTTGCTCTTGCAGAAGAAGAATCAGGTTCGGACTCTCAAGCGATTGAATCCGTAGCAATAAAATGTAAGGGGGGATATTTACTTTCTGGGAAAAAAGTTTGGGTTACAATGGGACAAATTGCTAACATTTTTATTGTATTTTGTAAATATAATGGTTTGCCAGGAGCGTTAATTGTAGAAAGGAATAGAAAAATTAAAGTTCAGAAGGTCAGTAATTTGTCTGGTTTAAGATCAACTATGGTAGCAGAACTCTATTTTGATAATACTTTTGTTCCGGAAGAAAACTTAATTGCATCATGGGGAGTAGGATTAAATCAGGTTGCATTTTCTGCCCTTGAGTATGGAAGATATACGGTAGCATGGGGATGTGTTGGGATTGCTGAACAAAGTATATATCTTGCATGTAAATATGCAAATGACAGAATCCAATTCCATAGGAAGATTAAAGATAATCAATTAATAAAAAAAATGATATCAGAAATGATAACAGAGTATAAAGCGTCTTATGCTCTATGTATGGAGGCGGGCAAATCAAGAGGTGAAAAATCACCTGAATCTATAGTAGAAACATGGATTGCAAAATATCATGCTTCTAAAATGGTAAATAAGGTTGTTCCTAAAGCAGCACAAATATTGGGTGCATCATCTTGCATAGGGAATAACTTAATTGAAATGTTTTTTCGTGATATTAGAATGTTTGAGATAATAGAGGGGACTTCACAGATGCACGAATTATTTATAGCTGACTGGTATTTATAATTTTAAAACATATGCGTGTTATTTTATATCCGTTAAAGCAAATTAGCAAAGACGTATATAGAAGGGGAACTGATTAAGTTAGAAAGAATATCCAAAATTACAAGAAAGGAAAATAGGTGTTTTACGTCTATAAACACCACTCAAAGCATAATGAATAATAAATATAAATGTGTAATATGGGATCTAGACAATACATTGTGGAAAGGAACTTTTTTAGAAGGAGACAGCATTATCTTATCACCGGAACACAGAAAACTGTTATTTGATTTAGATCAAAGAGGAATTCTACAATCTATAGCAAGTAAAAATAATGAGGAAGATATATTGTTAAAATTAAAAGAATTGGGGATTGAAGAATATTTTTTATATCCACAAATTCATTGGGGACCAAAGTCTGAATCTATTAAAAATATTGCTCGGAATCTGAATTTAAACTGTGATTCGTTCATATTTATTGATGATAGTGAATTTGAGTTAGATGAGGTAAAAAATTGTATTCCGGAAGTTTGCTGTATTAGCAATTCCAAAGAATTACTTCAAGTGCTCGATTTGGATAACATGAATGTCACTGAAGAATCTAAAATGCGTAGATTATTATATAGTGACGAGAGAAGAAGAAAAATAGATGAGGCTAATTTTCAAGGAACAAGTGAGGAATTTTTGGCTTCTCTAGGGTTAGAAGTTAAAATATCAAGGGCGACAAAGCAAGATATTTCAAGGATTGAAGAACTAACTATTCGTACACACCAACTGAATTCGACTGGATATACATATTCTTATGATGAGTTATTGGAGATGATTTCAGATGACAAGTATATGATATATGTTGTAGAACTGGAGGATAAGTATGGTGGCTATGGTAAAATTGGTATAGTAGTTGTAGAATTAAAGGGAAATGAGTGGATCTTAAAACTCATTTTAGTTTCATGTAGAGTAATGTCGAGAGGCATTGGAACAGTAATACTGAATTGGCTTTGCATGAAAGCAAAAAAACAAGCTGCGATTTTAAAAGCGGAATTTGTACATAACTCTAAGAATCGTATTATGTATGTTACATTAAGGTTTGCTGGATTCTTACAGGAAACTGTCCAGGATAATTATGAGATGTTAGTTAATAACCTTGATAATGTTTCAAAAATTCCAGATTATATAGTGATAAGGGAAATTTGAAATGTTATTAAAATAAAGATAAGAGTGCCTATTTCATATATGATTAAAAATCTTTCTTTATCATAATTAACATACTTTAAGGTGCTTGCTGTCAGGATTTCATAAAAGATATATTATTTACCAGAAGAAGAAAATTCTAGCAGCGTAAAAAGTACAATGGTAATATGAAACGTTCAATTTTATACTTCAACGTGAAATGAAAGCAGGACAAAAAGTAGACTGATTAAACTTTTTGATTAACCCTTATTATATGATAACGGGTAAGTGACTTTAATTCCTAATTGTGATATAATGTACCGGGGAGAATGTATGTTCTTACTAGGAGCATTACAATTGTGATTTAGGTAGAATCCTTATCCGTTTTTAATTTGGAAATAGCTCTTTATTTGTAAAAATATTTGAAAGTTGGGTCGAGTAATTATTGGGTATGTGTTTGAGTATAAATCATTCACAATACTGTCATGTTATTTAGGAGGCGATATTATTAACGAGCGAATATGGAAGCAGTTTGAAAATGTAGTATCAAAATATAGTAATAAGAATGCCGTTATCGGTTTTGATAATACAATTAATTATTCTGAACTGAAACGAAAAAGTGAACATGTAGCATCGAAGCTTTTAAAATTAGGTGTGGGTAGAAATGTTGTTGTTGGAGTAAGAATGTCACGAAGTACCGATCTAATTGTTGCTTATATGGCAATTATTAAAGTGGGCGGAGCAATTTTACCAATAGACAATTCATTACCAGAGTTGCGGATAGAATATATGCTGAAAGCGAGCAACTGTTCTATCGTATTAACTAATGATTTTTTGAAATGCCTTTCAAGTTACGAAAAGAAAGAAATGCTTCAGAAAATAGAGTGTAATGAAACTTTGTCATCTAATTCAGATGTCGCGTATATTATGTTTACATCTGGAACTACCGGATTTCCTAAAGGAGTTCCTATTACTTATGATTCGTTTTGGGCTTTTCTAAAAAATTTTACCAAAACTATTAATTTTATCTCAGATGATATCATTGCAGCATTGACGACTATTTCCTTCGATATTTCAATGGTGGAATTAGTATTACCGGTTTTGTCGGGAATGACAATAGTGTTATTTCATGAAAAAACAATTAATAATCCATATTTGTTACTTGAAAAAATTGAAAAATACGGAGTAACTGTAATACAAACCACACCATCTAGAATGGACTTATTATTAGAAGTTGGCCGAAAAAGAGATTGGTGTAGTAAAATAAAAAAAGTACTAATTGGTGGTGAGAATTTTCCGTTATCATTAAGAAATCAGTTACATGAAAATGGAATAATTAATATTTTCAATGTTTATGGTCCCACGGAAGCGACAATCTGGATCTCGGTTTCTAACGTGAATAAGGGAAAGCGTATTGATTTAGGATACCCACTATTAGGCAACAATTTTATAATTATTGATGAAAATGGTAATTTAATTGAAGGAGATGGACGAGGTGAATTATGTATATCAGGAATACAATTAACAATTGGATATCTGAATAATCCAGAACAGAATAAAGATAAATTTAAATATTTTGGACAAACAGAAGAAAAATTTTACCTAACAGGTGATATTGTCGAAAAGATAGATGATAAATATTATTTTTGGGGACGTAAAGATGAGCAGGTTAAAATTCGAGGATATAGGATTGAATTGGAAGAGATAGAGCATCATATGATGAAAATAAATGGCATAAATAAGGTAAAGGTCTTATCTAAAAAAGGTAAGTATGGTAATTACCTTATTGGCTTTTATTCTTCAGATGCACCGATAGAAGCAGCTGATATTAGAAATGAATTGAAAGAATATTTAGCTGATTATATGATCCCATCAAGTTATATCCGGCTAAAGGAATTTCCTTGTAATGTAAATGGAAAAGTGGATAGAAACAAACTCCTCGAATTAGCAAATACAAATTTGGGATAAGGAAAGAAAGCTATGACAAAGTATATTGATAATATTAAAAGAGCGTGTTATGGAATAATTGTATGTAATAAGGTTGCTAAAAGAGAGGTGATTTTTTCAATAGTATTAACTTTCTGTATAGGTATGATACCTGCGTTGAATTTACGAATTAATGAATCAATTATCAATAATTTATTATCTACTAATAAAATTGGGACTTTAAAGTATGTAACTATCTTAGCACTGTTTTTTTTCCTTACTGGTTTTATGAATTACCTAAAAAATATGTGTAATGCCAAGGTTGAAATTAAACTCAAAAAAACGGTTAATTTGGAAATTATAGATTCTACAAGTCAACTCAAGTATGAATATATCGAAGATGAGGAAAAAATGAATCTTATTAATAGGGTATTGAGAAAACCTGGATTGGATAGATTTAATTTAAGCTATACTCACATACTTTCACTAATTACTTTAATTACTCAAGTTTTGAGTGTTAGTTTGACAATTTTGTTTGTGAAAAGTAGTTTTCTGTCGATTTTTATTCTTTTATTACCTCTTCCACTAATAATTAGTTCCTCGATGTCTAAGAAAAAAGAATATGAGGTTTTGAGGTCTAATTCATTAATGCAAAGACAATCGGACTATATTGAATTCCATATGCTTAGAGGAAGGGATATGGCGGCAGAGAGAAATCTGTTTGGATATAGTAAATATTATAATAAACGATTTAAAAAATACTTTTTGAAAGCTTTGAAAATGGAGGATAAAGTTCATGTAAAGTGGGCGTGTAGAAAGATAATTGCAAATATAGTTATGGTCATGATTATAGTTATAATAATGATAGGTGCCACCAGTTTATATGATAATGACTTTATATCTATTGGTCTGTATGTATCTTTATTTACTGCATTGTTGCAACTTCAACTGTCTTTAAGTAAATCTATTCCTGAAATTGTCGGGGAACTTACTTTGGACATTGAGTATTTTAAAGATGTTCAGAAGCTCCAAGAATTATCTACTCCCCCAACAGAAACATTAGATTCAAAAGTAGTTTTAAAACAGATAAAGACAATTGAATTCCGAAATGTTAGTTTTAAATATCCGGGAACTGATCATTATGTTTTGAATAATATTTCTTTTGTGTTCGAAAAAGGAAAACATTATGCTGTTGTAGGAAAAAATGGTTGTGGAAAAACAACATTAACAAAATTAATAATGGGGCTTTATCCAGTTACCGAAGGGCAAATATTAATTAATGGTATTGATATAAATAGTATTGATGCTGAAGAATATCATAGCTTGTTTTCTGTTATTTTTCAAGATTTTGCTCGTTATGCGATCTCGGCAGAAGAAAATATTGGGATAGGAAATATTGATGAAATTTGGAACGAAGAAAAAATTAAGTCGGTAGTAGATAAGATTGGATTAGATGAACTAATTAAAAACTTGCCAAAGGGTTATGAGACAAATTTAGGAAAACTTTACCCGGAAAGTGTCGACTTGTCTGGAGGACAGTGGCAAAAAATTGCTTTTGCCCGATCACTTTTTCATGAAGGTACATTTAAAATTTTTGATGAACCTACATCTGCATTGGACCCGATTGAAGAAAGCAACTTATATCATATGTTTAAGAAAATATTGACTGGGGAGACATCATTGTTTATATCACATAGATTAGCATCAACAAAATTATCTGACATAATATTAGTAATGGATCGTGGTAAAATTGTTGAAAGTGGAAGTCATGAAGCATTAATGAATAAGAAAGGGTTATATAATAAAATGTTTAATATACAGAAGGAGTGGTATGATGAACAATAAGATGTCATTTGGAAAGGTAATATTTAGAACGCTTCAGTATGGAATGAGAAAAACTCCTTTATATTTTACTGTTTTCGTTTTGGTAGCATTACTAGCATCTTTGACTAATATGTTCTCCATAGTTGTTGTTCAACAACTGATCGACAGTATTCAAAATGGAACAGACCATGTTATTAAAATGATCGCCTTTACAGGAGGGATTTTAATTCTTTATGGAATCGCAAATGTCTTCTATGAGTTTGTGAATCGAAGCTATTTTCTGCGGTTTATTTGTATTATCATAGAAGAGATGAATGACAAAGCGAGTAGGTTGCAACTGATTGAGTTTGAGTCTGTTAAATTATTTGAAAAAATAAGTATGGCAATAAATGGTGTTGCTTCAGCTATAAATTCTACATTAGATGTTTTAAGAGGGTTAATTTATTACTTGATTTTTTTTACAAGTATTAGCATATATTTATTTTGTATGCAGCCCAAATTAACGGCCATTATTTTGCTTATATTTATACCTAAAGTTTTGTCACAATTAGTAAAAGGTTCTCGGATGAAAAAGCTACAGGAAGAGACAGTCTTATATGAACGTGAGAAAAATTACTATATGGATTGTTTAACGGATAAGGAGTTTTATAAGGAAACAAGAGTACTTAGACTCCAGAATTTCTTTTTAAGAAAATATGAAAATTCTGTAAACAAATATACCAATAAATATTGGGAAACATGTAAAAAATTGAACCTTATAGATCTTTGCTTAGATATATTTACATATGCTGCATATATAACATCTTTGGGATTGATTATTTATTCTATATTTACAAATAAAATAGAATTAGGAATATTTGTAGCAATATATTATTCGCTTCAAAAATTAATGGACATGACCTATGAACTGGTGCAGCTTTTAGGAGAAGTATATAAGAATTATGGGCTAGCAGGTAATTTATATCAATTCTTAGATATGGAAGAAATGGTGGAAAAGAAAGAAAAATTAGAAGAACAAATTGATGAGATTAGGTTAGAGAATGTTTCTTTCACTTATCCATACTGTGAGAAGTCTGCTTTGAGAAATATTTCTGTTTCTTTGAAAAGAAATTCTAAAATAGCTATTGTGGGAATTAATGGATCGGGGAAAAGCACACTTTCAAAAATACTATTAGGGTTGTTGGCGCCAGACCAAGGAAGAGTAATTTATAATTCTACTCCAATTGAGAATGTAAACCAGAAATCTGTTTTTAAGTGTGGTACAGCTTTATTTCAAAACTTTGGAAAATATAAGCTCTCTGCATTAGAAAATATATGTATAAGTGATGTGGAGAAGCAACAGAATGATAAATATATTGAAGAAGTCCTGAAAAAGTCAAACGTTGATATAAAAAAGATATGTGGATCTTTAGATCAAATACTATCAAAAGAATTTGATGGAATTGATTTGTCTGGAGGGCAGTGGCAAAGTTTGGCTATAGCAAGAACTATATATCGAAACCACGATATAATAATTCTTGATGAACCGACATCCGCAATAGATCCAATTGAAGAAAAGAAAATATATGATATATTTAATCAAATATCAAAAGGGAAAATTGCAATTATTATTACTCATAGACTTGGATTTGTAAAAAATGCGGATAGAATATTAGTAATGGAAAAAGGGAGAATTGTTGAAGATGGTAGCCATAAAGAGCTTGTAGCAAGAAATGGGTTATATGCAAAAATGCTTTTAGAACAAATGTCATGGTATAATCATTAAAGTTTAATCTTTTATTCGTATATATTTGTTTAATGAAGGTTCGTAATAATAAGTATTGACAATTCTATGAATAATAAGTTCTATTCGAAGTAGCTTTTTCATGTTGGGTTATGTTAGAAAAACACATGATATTTTTCTTATTACACTAATAAAATTACAATTATTATTTTTAGAGCGGGAGGTATAATTTTGGAAAAAATAATTATATCAAAAGACGAAGCGCGAAAATATCTGTTATATAAACAAGGTCTATTGGGGAAAAAAAGATTTTGTGGGAAGGAAGGAATTCTGGAATTTTTCGAAAATATTCTATGTTTGCAATATGATCCGATTGATGTTTGCGGTAAAAATGCAGAGATAATTCTTCAATCACGTGTAGATGGCTTTAAAAAGGAGTTCCTTGAAGAATTACTATATAAAGAGCGTGATCTTATTGATTATTGGGATAAAAACATGTCCATTATAAGAACTAAGGATTGGAAATATTTTTCGTTTATTCGCAAAAAATATCAAAATACTGGGAAAAGCATAGAACAAATTAATTCAGTAAAAAATTTAATACTAGAGAAAATAGAGCAGAATGATATTGTTACATCAAAAGATTTTGATTTTAATGTGAAAACTGATTGGCATTGGAATAACACAAATTTGGGGAGAGCTGCTTTAGAAACTTTGTATTATAGAGGAGATCTAGTTATTCATCATAAAGATGGGAATAGGAAGTATTATGGTCTAGCTGAACGATATATTCCTCAGGAGATATTAAAAGAAGAAAATCCATTGAAGAACGAATGGGAGTTTTTCGTATGGAGAATTTACCGAAGGATTAAATCTGTTGGATTATTATGGAATAGAGGGTCAGATGCATGGCTAAATATCGATAATTGTTCTGTAAGTAATAGAAATAAAGCGTTTCTTGAAATGGTAGAAAAGGAGATGATTCAAGAAATATTCGTAGAAAATACGAATAATTCTTTCTATTTAACCACAGAAGATAAAGCATTGTTGATTGACTCTCTAAATTCATCTTCGTATCAAGAAAGAATGGAATTTATTGCTCCTCTAGATAATATGATGTGGGATCGAAAGTTGATATATTATCTTTTTGGATTTCAATATAAGTGGGAAATATATACACCTCAAGCCAAACGGAAATATGGATATTATGTTTTGCCTATTTTATTAAATGATCGATTGATCGGTCGAATAGAAGTAGAAAACAGAAAAAAAGAACATACTCTCGATATCAAAAATATTTGGATTGAACAAAATAAGAGGATACCAGAAGATTTGTTTAAAAGTTGCATAAATCGATTTGCAGAGTTTAATAATTGTGAATGTATAAAATATCATGAAAGTTTTTAGGTAAATAAAATCTAAAAACTTTCATCATTAAAAATATATTAGTAATGAAGAGTTATAGAAACGGATATTGATTTTTTGTCATCAAACTTCAGTCTAGATTAAAGGAAACGATAAAAAAACTTTCTGATAGTTTCCTCAGTAATCATATATATATGATTTTTATCGTTACATTTACAGTATATTGAACAAATATAATTATCAGTTTTCCAGGTAATGAAATGATTCTCGGGTTCAGATGTTGTTGTGTTGACGGTAGACAACTTTTGACGCAACCCCATACCGGTTCTTTTGCAATATGCCTCTTTTCTAGTCCAAAAATGATAGAATAATGAATCATGTTGCGTATTAGGAGAAGATTGAAGTATACGTTTTTCGTCGGGATGTGCTATATATTTAAAAAGTGTATAGTCTATACTTTGTATTTGCTCAATATCAACACCGATGTTTGAGATAGTTGAGATACTGCATAGTAAGGCGTTTTTTGTATGAGATAGGTTAAAATAGATATTGGGTTCATTTGTAATAAATGGCTTTCCGTTTTTATAGCTTTCAAAGCGAAAATAATCAGGGCTGCAGCCAAGCATATTTGAGAGTCCCATGCGAAGGGTAAGCTCACTGAATAAAGAAAGCTTTTTATCAGAGTCAAAAAGATATCTATTCATTTTTTCTTGACGAATTGGTGAAATGCAGGAAATTAATTTATCCTTTACGCTGAAGTCTTCGTTTTCAAATATCAATAAATAACTATTCATTCACATTCGCCTTTCAAAGTAACATAATATTATTATATTATAATTATATTGGGAGTATGTCAAGTTCTACTGTGATATTAATTAGGGTTCTAGATTTTTATTATAAATAAGAAGGTAAAATAATTTGCATAATTAATCTGGGCTAATAGATGATAAGAAATTGATATTAGTATATATGATGATGTTAAAAAGAAGGTTGTAAACTGTTATAGACAGACTAGTGTAGATATTATTGGACTGTCAATGAAAACTAATTTAGTATAATATGAGGTACAGAAATATGGAAATAGAGAATGAAATTAGAAAGATAGTATGTTCACATGTTGATGTAGTGCTAGATCCAGATAAAATTCAAAATAATGGTACATTTGATTTATTGGGAATCAATTCCATAAATTTTATACGTATAATAATAGAACTGGAGGAAAAGTACAGTTGTGAATTTGATATTGATATGCTTAGTTTCGATGCTTATCCCAATTTTGGTGAATTTGTAAAGTATGTAAAAAGTATTGTTCCTGAAAATTGATTAAATGCATTCTGCGGACTCCAACAGACGGTTTTGCGGAGCAAAACGGACGCGATGCGGAGCGAGCGGATACTTTAATTAGCGTATAGTTGCGAATCCTCTATAATGATGATATCCATCAGATGATGGAAATAATTCATTAGTAGGATGATGAATGCTTGATTACAAAAACATCATTATCAAACGGTATGCCCTTAAGCTGAGCTATAACGAATTAGCTAAGGAATTTGGGCGAGTAAGTCAGGAGTCAATGACTTCATTAGGGCATTCGAGAAATGTGACAAACTTTCTTATCCTCTTCCGGAGGGAATCACTAATTATGCCATTTACGAGCTGGTCTACGGTCATGCACCAGGCAGCAATACTCGAAGTGCCGAGTATGAACAACCAGACTTTGAGCATGTATTCTGGCAGATGACGGAACGCAAAAACATGACATCAACGTATCAGTGGAAACGCTATGAAAAGGATTGTCTTGCAAAAGAAACCAAACCTTATCAGTACAGACAATTCTGTGATCTCTATGCCAAGTGGTGTGAAGCGAATTACGAAACCATTCATATCCAGGCAGTAATAGGGCAAAATATGGAAGTGGATTTTGCAGGAAAGACGTTTGATCTGATAGACAAACTCACAGGAGAAATCACCTCAATCGTTGTGTTTGTTGCAGTACTTCCGTATTCCCAATACATTTATGCAGAAGGAATGATTTCTACAAAAGACCCCCAGTGGATTGAAGTTAATAATCATGCACTTGGTTTCTTCGGAGGAGTTCCGGCGATTGTTGTATGTGACAACTGCAAACAGGCCGTTATTGCCAACCGAGACTGGATAAATCCAGATCTCAACAAAGACTATGCTGAATGGGCTGAGTATAATCACACAATTATTCTTCCGGCAAAAGTTAGAAAACCGAAATATAAGAGTAATGTAGAAAATGCAGTCGGTATTCTTGAAAAAGGATTTTTTCACGATCTTGAAGATAACCGTTGTATACTCCGTTTAAATAGGGTTCTTCCGCAATTATCCGTAGTTACTTTTTGACATGTATATTAACTTTGCGGCTAATAACTCCTTACTACAGCGGCCATACATGGTGCGTTTTACCATTTTCAACTTACTGTTTGTGCCCTTAACGAAACCATTGGATAAAGAGCTTGCTACAGCATTTTCTACAGCAGATAAATCTCTTTCAATACCAGAAACAAAACGGGATACTTCTTTCAAATCACTGTTTTTATATTTTTCAATAAACAGATATAAGCAAGGCATGCTTTTCTTTTGAAAAATCTCCCGAAATTCACGAATACAGGACATCAGAATCCTAAGCTGCGGATAAGTATCCATCAAATATGATTTATGACTATTAGTTATCTCTAGATTCATCCACAGAAAACGGAAGATATCATTTCTTGATATGTGGTCATATTTCTGAAGCTTTTTCTTTTCTTGAACAGCATCAGCCGAAGAACTTCTGTATACCGCAATATCAATATGGAAACGCTCTATGATCTTATTCATGTAATCATAAGCCGCTGTTTGTCCACCTTTGTAATCTTTTTGGATGAGGCTCCGGAAAACATCTTTTCTGCTCACGCCAGACGATAATTCTTTTATTTAATATCAACATTTTACCACGGAAATAAATTTATTGAAAGACAAAGAACGGATAATTACGGAAGAACCCCTTTCCTCTGGAACAGCGGTACTGCCGCACAAGAATATTCACATGTGCGCTTTGACAATGCTTATTATAGCGTAGACAAAGCGTTTCTGCATAAAAGTGTCATGATTGCGGTAACTGCTGATGTGGTAAATATATCCTCTTTAAAAGGCGAGTTGATTGTCCGTTGGCCTAGAGCCACACGTCGTGGCGAGTGGCTTACAAATCCGGAACATCTTCCAGATACATATAAACAGATGTCTGAATGGAACGCCACTTTCTTTCTGAAGAAAGCAATAACAGTAGGTCCCAATACCGTAAAAGTAATTGAAAAGGTCTTGAAAAGCCGTGAACACGAAGTTCAAACATATAGGTTATGCTTAGGCATCCTAAATTTCGCGAAGAAATACAGCAAACTGGCTCTTGAAGATTGTTGTAAAGCAGCACTTGAAACAAACCATCCAACGTATACATTTATCAAGAATTCTATCGCAACTGTAGCCGAGGATATCGGTATGGCAGGATTTAATACCAAAGTAAATGAAGAGCGGAATAAAGGTGCATTTGTTATGAGTCCGCATGCAGGTGATATTGATCATCTTCTTTCCAAAAGCAGTAAACTTGTTGGAAAGGAGGCGTATCATGAGTAAAAAAGATAGAATTATGGAGCTTTCTGACCAACTTAATGAATTACAACTTCCTTTTATGGCGGCTTCTTTAGAAAGTCTTTTTCATTCCAAGGATTATGATGCATTGGACACATTAACTATTCTTGAAAGAATAATTGAAGCTGAATATCAGGAAAAACAATCTCAAAAGTTCCAAAATCGTCTTAAAAGAGCACATTTAGCTGGTGGGACACAGTGTATTGACCACTGTAGAGATTCCAATGAACGGATCTACCTTCCAGCAGACATAACCAGCACTCTATCGTCTTTAGTATTTATTAAAGATGGATTGAACGTATGTATTCTTGGACCTTCGGACAGCGGGAAATCCTATTTGGCAAAGGCCTTAGGTATACAGGCATGTTTAAAATACCGAACGAGCTACCATCACTGTGAAGAACTGTTGGAAACAATGGTCGCACTCAAACAGTCTGATTATCAAAAGAAGGTGCGCTTTTTTATAAAACTTGATTTGTTGATTCTAGATGATTTCCTTCTTCACACCATAACCGATGAACGAGAAATAAAAGTATTATTCGAGTTGTTAGAGAAAAGAAGCGAGCTAAATCGAAGTACAATTGTTTGTTCTCAGCGAGAACCAAGTAGCTGGGCTTCTATGATTCTAAACGATGAGGTATCGGAAAATGCAATTTTAAAACGTGCAACAAAACACTATACTGTAGTAATACGCCCACGCGATTAATTTAAAACAATGCATTTCGGAGCGTCCGTTGTGTTCGCATAGCGCCGCTCTGAAACGCATCAACATCCGCTGGGCTCCGCAGAATGCAATTAAAATAGTGTTTGAATTTTATATGGAAGAAGTATTAGTATTAAATAGGTTTTTGAGTGTTAGAAAAGAAGAGTATAAATGATTCGTGGAAATGTTAGTTCGGTATATTGATAATTGTTAAAATGTTTTAGAATTTTGGATTTAATCCTGTATGGCTATTTCAAACCTCTTTTTTATAAATAAAATCAAAGGAACGACGAGGCCAATGTCTCCGGGAAATGTTGCAAGGATTATAAATAAGTATACGGATGAGATTTATGGAGAACAGTAAACGCCAATTAGACGCTTACGTAAGTAGAACTAGAGGGACAGAAAATCCACTCTGATTTTACTTGTATTGCGAAAAATTTCTATTTTTCATGATGTGAAACTCAAAAAGATATGGTGAGTACGATAGCAACAGAAGGTTGCAAAGAAATCGTGGAGTAAGATGTTTATGTTGAGCATGGGCGAAAGGTATGATTAAAATCAGCTTTTCGCCTATATTATATATATGAATTACAAAAGTGCAGGACAAATAATGGGATACGGAATAGTATCTTTCATAACATAAGTGCTGCATTTGCAAAATAGGAGCTTCCATTGTGTTTGTGTGCTTTCTTTGAAAGGAAGAGAAAATTTCTTAATTTCAAGGAGAAACATAAGAGATATTGAATGTATCCTGTGAAGAAATATGCTACACTACCCAAAATGGTATGGAGGATAGCAGGATGGATTATAAAGAGCAAGTAAAAAAGTATCTTGAATATTGTAAGTATAGGAAAGAATTGGATTGGAATACGTTGAAAGCGTATAAGATTGATCTAAGGCAGTTTTTTGAGTTCTCACAGGAAGATATGCCTAAAAAGAGTAAAATAGAAGATTACATAACAGAATTACATAAAAAATATAAGCAAAAAACTGTAAAGCGTAAAATTGCATCAGTTAAGGCTTATTATAATTATTTGGAAGAGTATGAAATTATTGATGACAATCCATTTAGGAAGATTAAAGTGAAATTCAAAGAGACTGCTGTTTTACCCAAAATAATTCCACGTGAAGAAATTGAAATTCTTTTGAATTATATACATTCGTGTAAGAGGATTAATAATGAGAAGGCATATAAGTATTGGTTACGGGATATAGCTGTAATAGAAGTACTTTTTGCCACTGGTGCCAGGGTATATGAAGTGTCAAATATAAGATTAGATTGTATCAATTTAAATACTGGTCAAATAAAGATTATGGGGAAAGGTGGGAAAGAAAGATATATTCAGGTTGCTTCAAGTGAAATTTTAGATATTCTAAAAAAATATTATGAACATAATTCAGAAGCAATCAAGAGGAGCGGTTTTTTCTTTGTGAATAGTCGGGGGAACAGATATACAGAGGACTCGATAAGACTTATGTTAAAGAAGTACACAAAGTTGGCTGGAATTGAAAGAAATATAACACCACATATGTTCCGGCATTCCTTTGCAACATATCTTATAGAAGAAGGGGTTGATATCAGTTGTGTGCAGCGGATTTTAGGACATAGTTCGATAAAAACCACGCAGATATATATACACATTGCTTCTAAAAAGCAAGCTGAGATTTTAAGAGAGATGCATCCAAGAAACCGGATGAAGATCAGGGCAGCATAAATCAATAGATTGTTTGGTTATAGATGGAATTAGATCAGCTTAGTATAAGGTGGTCTTTTTGGCATACAAAAATAGAGGAATTTGTAAAAGAATTTGGTTATAGAACAAAATAATCTATGATATGGGATGAAAACTGTGGAAAAGCATATTGATATTTGGTATAATTTATTTGATAATTAGCAGTTATCCA
>OCAS01000289.1_pt1 | contig 48225 bp, 41 predicted proteins | sample 1550751 | NCBI WGS metagenome assembly OCAS01 (sample SAMEA2580301, study PRJEB22360) | human gut metagenome | biome: human gut; feature: human-associated habitat; material: faeces | place: Denmark | collected 2008/2010
ACAGCCGCCATCAGAGGGGATGGACCGCGTCCCTGCCCGCCACCTGTTTCCCCACGGCCGCAACCGTGGCCAACAGCTGGGATACAGAACTGGCGCGGGAAATTGGGAAAGCTTTGGGAGAAGAGGCGTCCGCCCAGGATGTACAGGTGCTCCTTGGACCAGGCCTGAATATAAAACGCAGCCCCTTATGCGGCAGGAATTTTGAATATTTTTCTGAAGATCCATATGTGGCCGGAAAGATGGCGGCCGCCTATATAAAGGGCATACAAAGCCAGGGAGTGGCAGCCTGTCCGAAACATTTTGCAGTGAACAGCCAGGAACTGCGCCGGATGGCGATGAATGCCGTGGTGGATGAGCGGACATTGCGGGAAATATACCTGACCGGTTTTGAGATTGCGGTGAAAGAAGGGGAAGCCGCCGCCATCATGTCAAGCTACAACGAGGTGAACGGTGAGTATGCCAATGAAAACAGGCATCTGCTTCAGGAGATTCTAAGAGAGGAATGGGGATTTGACGGAATCGTCATTACGGACTGGGGCGGCTCCAACGACCATATAAAGGCGGTCAAGGTAAACTCCAACCTGGAGATGCCGGCCCCGGGACTGGATTCGGCGCGGGAACTGATCCGGGCGGTTCAGGCGGGGACACTGTCCATGGAAGAACTGGACACCTGCGTGGATCATCTGGTTGACGCGGCGGTTACGCTGAAGCGGCAGGGAAATGAAAAAAGAATGTTTGATGAACGGGAGCATCATAATCTGGCAAGACGTGCGGCTGCCGAAAGCGCGGTCCTTTTGAAAAATGAGGGGGGGATTCTTCCGTTGCAGCCGGGAAGCCGGGTAGCAGTGATCGGCGATTTCGCAGTGGAACCAAGGTATCAGGGGGCAGGCTCTTCCATGGTAAATCCCACGCGGCTGGAGACAGTAAACAGTTTGATCAGAAAATACGATCTTCAGGTGCTGGGAATTCACCGGGGGTACTTAAGAAGCGGGGAGGAAAATGAGACGTTTCGAAAAGAGGCGCTGGACCTGGCCGAACAAGCGGATATCGTGCTGTTCTTCTTTGGACTGGATGAATTGAGCGAGTCCGAGGGCATGGACCGGAACCATATGCGGATTCCGCAGAATCAGATCAATCTGCTTGGAGCCTTGTCACGGGTCAATGTTAATGTGGTCGGCATAATCAGTGCAGGGGCTGCAATCGAAATGCCATGGCATACCTGCTGTAAGGCCATTTTACACGGATATCTGAACGGTCAGGCAGGAGCGGGAGCCATTCTGGATTTGCTGACAGGAAAAGCGAATCCCTCCGGCCGCTTAAGTGAGACGTACCCGCTCCGCCTGGAGGACACCCCGGCTTACCGGAATTTCCCGGGCAAGGAAAGAAATGCGGAATACAGGGAAGGGCTGTATGTGGGATACCGCTATTATGATTACAGCCTGAAGCAGGTATTATATCCCTTTGGCTTTGGCCTTTCCTACACTACATTTGAGTATTCGGACTTATGTGTGGACCGGGAGGGAGCCGCGTTTACGCTGCGCAACACCGGAAACCGCGATGGGGCGGAAGTGGCGCAATTATATATTGCGTTGCCGGAACCAAAGGTTTTCCGCCCTGAAAAGGAACTGAAAGGGTTTATAAAGGTGTTTCTGAAAGCAGGGGAAAGCAGGCGGATTCAGATTCCCTTTGATGACAAGACGTTCCGGTACTGGAATGTTAAGACAAACCGCTGGGAGATCGAAGGCGGTAATTATCAGATCGTGGTGGCGGCCAATGCAGCTGATCTGCGCCTGGTGGGGCGTCTGTCTGTGGAGGGAACCACTGTGGAATATCCTTATGACAGGACAGCGCTTGCGTCCTACTTTTCCAGGAGGGTATGGAACGTGTCGGATCAGGAGTTTGAAACGCTGCTGGGGCATCCGGTTCCAAACGGCAGATGGATGGGTGAGCTGGGGGTCAATGACGCTGTCTGCCAGATGTTCTATGCCAAAAGCGGACTGGCACGCTTTGTATATAAACGGATGACTGCCATAAAAAAGAAAAGTGAAGAAAAAGGAAAGCCGGACCTGAACATTTTATTTATATACAACATGCCCTTCCGTGCCATTGCAAAGATGACAAACGGAGCTGTCAGCATGGAGATGGTAAGAGGGATTGTAACAGCGGTAAACGGCCACTTTTTCCGTGGTATGAAGCAGCTGATTGGCGGGTATCTGAGAAACAGATGGGAAAACCGGCAGTATGAGACAAAACTGAACCGGGATGCTAAATGACGCGGTTTCTGGCCGGACAGATGGCGGGAATGAATGTTCAAACACATCCCAGGTGAGGGAGAGAAGATATGAGTGAAGGCAGAGTTAGAGAAACATGGACGAACAGACGGGGGGAAGGAAGGATGGGCAGATGGGGGGGACGATGGCGTTCGTTTGAACAGCGGCACCCCAGGCTTTCGAAATGGATTTACCAGATTGTGTGCTTTTTTGTTTTTAGTATGGGCGTAACCATATTCCAGTATCTTGTATTTATATTCATGCCAGGATGGCTAGGAACAGGAATGGCCGGACGGGATTTTATGTGGCCCAAAATACCAATGGAACTGTTCAGTGTGAAGTTTACCTGGAGCCTGCTGGGATATAATGTACTTCGGGATGCCACGGGGACGGTGATGATTGGCGGCGGGCTGGGATATTTCATCAGCTATGAGACCGGTTCGTTTCTTGCCCAGTGTATTAATTTCCCGCTTCAAAGGAATATCACCTTTAAAAGCAAAGGAAACCCGGTATTCCAGGCCTTCTGGTATCTGATTGCATGGGTTGTGATATCCCTGGTATGTAACGGGTTTAATAATCTGTGGATGCCGGTAGCCGCGGTGTATGTGACACCAGCAGTGTATAATGTAATAGTTGCAGTGATTACGGGCGGAGTGTCGATGGTGATATTCTTCTTTGTATTTAAAATAATTTTTCCGGATTGAAGAGAGCAGGTTAAGAAATATGATATTAAGCTGGCCCTGTGCCCGGACGATTTACTCTTTTACAAACTGGGGGAGATCTTCAACCGGATAAACCCGGTATGCAGTATTATGTTTGGCATCTATTCTGCCGCAGCAACACATTAAGGTACGGTAGTATAGATGCCACTTGTGGCTATTGGGGAAAATGGTGGAAACCACAAGATGTGGTGGTTTTGGAAGAGAAATTGAGTGGATTTGCGGCCTGGAGATGGGTGTTTTTCAGGGCGCGGGAAATAGATGCCTTGGCCCTGGGAGATGAAATAATCAATACTGATATTTTGTCATAAAGACAGTGAAGAAATGTTTACATTGAATTTTCGCAAAGAGTACGCGGAAGTTCTTAATCCTCGTTTAGAACTTGCAAATTATCTACGGCTCGGCGGTTTTCCTGCGGTGCATCTGCAAAAATATACGTCGGATGAAGTCTATACCATCGTTAAGGACATCTACAATTCTACGATTTTTACTGATATTGTAAGGCGTAATCAAATCCGTAAAGTGGATCAGCTGGAGCGTATTGTAAAGTTTGCCTTTGATAATGTTGGACGGACTTTCTCCGCCGTTCTATTTCCAAATATCTGAAAAGCAAAACCCGGGCTGTTGATAACGAAACGGTTTACAACTATCTTGGCAAGCTGGAAAACGCCTATATCCTTCACCGCTGTTCCCGTTTCGACGTACAGGGAAAAGAAATTTTAAAAACCCAGGAGAAATTCTACCTGGCCGACCCGGCGTTGCGTTACAGTGTATTGGGGTATTCGCCGGACAGCGTAATGAAGTCTTATATTTATTTGAGAATGCAGAGGCGGATGTCATTGTATTTGAGGATATGGACCGCTTTAACGCAAATAAAATTTTGAACGCCTCCGTGAAGTGAATAGTCTTGTTAATATTCAGCATCAAAAAGAAGAGAAATGGCCACTCCGGTTTTTCTATTTATTGCGTGACGATATTTTTATTTCTAAGGATAGAACTAAATTTTTTGATTATATCGTTCCTGTGGTACCTGTTGTTGACAGTTCCAACTCTTACGGCCAATTTATAGCTCATTTCAAGAGAAGTGGACTTTTTGAGAAATTTGAGGAAGCTTTTTGCAGGGGTTGTCTCTTTATATTGATGATATGCGCCTTTTAAAAAATATCTATAATGCGTTTGTGATTTACTACAACAGGCTCAATACAATAGAACTTGATTACAATAAAATGCCCGCCATTATTGCCTATAAAAATCTGTTCCCGAGAGATTTCAGTGATCTCCAGTTAAATCAAGGCTTTATATATACGCTCTTTAGCAAAAAAGACGAGTTCATTCAAGGGGAAATAATCGGGATACAAAAGAAAATCCAAGAAAAAGAGAATATAATTACATCTTCAAAAAGTGAACACCTTATTTCCATACGCGAATTGAATGCTGCATTTTCAGATAAGTATTTAAGAAATTATAATTGGGACCGCTATGAGGATGATGAATTAATAACAAGAGATAATATTATTGATATTTTTAGCATAACAAGTAAGAATGAAATTGGTCATGAGACTTCCTTTAATGAAATAAAGGGCAGCGAATATTTCGACCTTTTGAAGTATCTTATCCGAAATGGCTATATAGATGAAACTTATTCTGACTATATGACTTATTTCTATGAGAATAGTCTTAGCCGTATAGACAAGGCTTTTCTGTGTAGCATTACTCATAAAAAAACAAAAGATTATATATACAAGGATTAAGATGAGCGGTCCATCCCCACATGGGAGGGCTGCCTATTATGGGGAGAAGAGCCTGGGGCATCTGGATGGTGGAGCGGCGGTTGGACAACTGATTTTTGATGCTTTGAGTGAATAATGGGATAATCAGGGAAACATAGGTTAAAAAACAGGTGGGTTGCCGAAGCGGAAACAGGCTATGGCAGCTCATCTGTTTTTATGCTAAATATAAAATGAAAGCAGTAAATAACCTGTTATATGTTTAAGTATATACGATTATTAATCCATTCAGTTTCCAATCTGCTGATGGAAAGTAGAAATGAAGAAACCGGAAGATTTAATTGACTTTTAATTAAAAGCAATTAAAATGTAAGTAAGAGACAGAGGAGGTGAATATATGGCGAGTATGAGGGATGTTGCCAAGCTGGCCAACGTGGGGCTTGGTACGGTATCCAGGATGCTCAATGACAGCGGATATGTGTCGGAGGAGACCAGGAACAGGATTGAGGAGGCGATGAAAGCGTTGGACTATACGCCCAACGAGCTTGCAAGGAACCTGTACCATAAGAGGACCGGAATCATAGCAGTCCTTGTTCCCAATGTATCCAATCCGTTTTTTGCGGAATTCGTGGATCATGTGGAGGCTGAACTTTATAAGGCCGGCTTCAAGATGATGCTGTGTACAACGGAAAAGGAATTTAATGCGGAACTGGAGTATCTGGACATGCTGAACCGGCATATTGTGGACGGGGTGATTACGGGCGCCCATTCCCTGGCAGTGGAAGAATATAAGAAGATCCATAAGCCAATTGTTGCCCTGGACCGGTACCTGGGCGAGGATATTCCTGTGATTGCGGTGAATCATAAGGAAGGCGGAAGGCTTGCGGCAGAGACGCTGATTCAGAACGGATGCAGGCGCGTGCTTCATTTCCGGGGCAAGGTGACGGTGGAATCCCCCTATCATGACAGGCATTTTGAATTTGCCCGCATCATGGAGGAACATGGGATACAGACCATTGATTATGAACTGGGCAGGAACCGCCTGGATTCAGAGTATTATAAGAAAGCTGTAAAAGACGTATTCACAAGGGGAATCGACTTTGACGGCGTATTTGGCGTAGACAGGCCGGTGATTGAATGTATGAACGAGACAATCAGAAGACACCGCAGGGTTCCGGAGGATGTGAAGTTCGTGGCCTATGACGGCACATTCATTACCGAGATGGTGGAACCGCCGCTGACCGCCATTGTCCAGCCCATAAAAGAGCTTGCAAGGGAGTCCGTACGCCTTGTCTGCAATCTGGTCAATGGCAAGGTTTATAAGAATAAGCAGGTAAGCCTTCAAGTGGAGCTGCGTAAAGGAAAGTCAACGGTTTTATGATTGTAAGAAGTGCACAAAAGCGTTCGGTTATTTTCTGCCATATTGAATAAAATGATTCCTGACATAAAAAATAGTATTGACTTATACAGATCAGGGCGTATAATGTGTTTATAGATGGCGGCTGCCTTGTTTTTTTTCCACAAATATGGAACGGGTTCCACTTTTGGAAAGAAACAAGGCAAAAAATACAACCTATATGGAACGGGTTCCATATAGATGCGCCAGGAACATTTTTTATAATGCATTGTCAGGGCGCGCCTGACAGGCAGGACGCTTATCTCTTTAAATGAAAAGAGGAGGAGAACAATGAAAAAGAATATTCTCAGTATCATGCTTGCAGCAGCAATGACAGGAACATTGTTGGCCGGATGCGGCTCTGGCAGCGGAGGGAGCGTGGCCGGAAAAGCGGATAAGGACAGCATTACGGTCCTGGTGGAAAGCGGTTCGCCCGCAGAGGCCCTTGCAAAGGAAACAGCGGCGGCATTTAAAGAGGAGACCGGATGCGAGGTCATCATTGACGCGGTGGCCTATACGGGAATGTATGACAAGCTTTCGACCGAAATCAAGGCCAGGCAGGCGGCCCATGACGTGGCCTGCATGGATGTGGTATGGCTGGCAGCCTTTGCAGATGCCATTGAGCCGGTAAATGGCGCGGATACAAGTGATTTCCTCCCCACCTTGCAGGAGAGCGGGACCATTGACGGCAATCTTCTCGGATATCCCATGTGGGTCAATGCAAAGGTGCTGATTTACAGAAAGGACCTTATCCCAAAAGAGAAAGTCCCGGCCACGTGGGAAGAGTACCGGAGCCTTGCAGAAGAACTGAAGACCGACGACATGAGCGGCACCACTGTTTTCGGCAGCGGATCCGACGCCGTATGCTCATTCCTGGATTTTGCCTGCCAGGCAGGCGCACAGGGGCTTGTGTTTGATAAAGACGGCAATGTAAACATTACGGACCAGGCCTATGTGGATGCGCTGGATTTTATGGTGGAAAATGCAAAAGCGGATTACACGCCTGCAGATTCCCTGGCCACAGCTGCCACAGAGTCCCAGGAACTTTTTACAAACGGGAAAACGGCAATGCAGCTGAACTGGAGCCATCAGTATCCTGCGGCAGTGGCTGTCCTTGGAGCGGACAAGGTTGGCTGCGCCCCAATGATTGGAGGAAGCGCGGGCATCGGAGCCACCACAGGTCCCTGGTACCAATGTGTGATGAAGAATTCTGAAAATAAAGAGATGGCTGAAAAATATGTAAAGTTCATGTATGACCACAACGGGGATTATATGGACCTTACCCTGAAGATTGCAGGCAGGACCTCTGTATACGAGGCAGCAGGTAAAGTGGCGGGGAATGAGCATACCACAGCGGTCCTTGAGACATTAAGCGCCCCGCAGTCTCAGGCAAGGCCCATGGTAACCACATGGTCACAGATTGAAGAGGTTCTTATCGGGGTAGTGGAATCCAGCTTAGGCGGGGCGGATGTAAACGCCACATTGGAAGCAGCTAAGGCTGAGATTGAATCAATTGGCAGATAGTCTCATAAAAAGGTGGTAAGTGGGAATGAGGTTGATTTCAAGAAAAACATTATTATTATTTTTTCTGCCGGGCGCTGTGTTTATGGGCGCGTTCCTTATCTATCCAATCATTACAATGGTAATTGACAGTTTCTATGAAATTGGGATAACAGGCAGCAAACGGTTCATTGGTCCGGACAATTATATCCGCGCATTTACCGCCGGAGGCTTTTTAAAACAGTTGATGAATACCCTGATTTATATCACGGTTGCAGTAGGTGTTGAGACAGTGGCCGGTCTGCTGTTTGCCCTGTTTTTTGAACTGGATTACAGAGGAAGCAAGATAATCCGTTCATTCATGATGGCCCCCCTTATGATAGCTCCGCTGGTAGCCGGCCTTACCTGGAAACTGATGATGAGTTCCAGCTTTGGGATTGTCAATGAACTGCTGACCCGGGTTGGGATATTAGAAAGCCCCAGCGGCATCCTTTGGCTTGCAGATGAAAAATGGTCGCTGCTGGCCTGCTGCATTGCGGATATCTGGCTCACCACGCCCTTTATGATGCTGATGATACTGGCCGGGCTGCAGGGACTGGACACCAGCATGCTGGAAGCTGCCAGAATAGATGGGGCGGGCCTGCTCCAGCAGGTATTTTCCATCAAGCTCCCGGTCATCAAACCGGTTTTGCTGACTGCCCTGTCCGTAAGGATCATTGATGCAGCCAGGACCTTTGACATCATCTGGGCAATGACCGAAGGCGGCCCTAACCGTTCATCGGAAACCATCAGCATCATCATCTATAAGACGCTGACACGGTATAACGACACCGGGTATGCAAGCGCCATGGCAGTGGTATTTATTGCGGTATTGGTACTATTTACCCTGGTTTTCATGCAGAGCTTGTGGAACCCCAAAAAACAGGACCGGTAGGCGTCAGGAGGCGATGATGGTGATAAAAAAAGGAGAAATATGGAAAAGCCTGGGAATCGGTTTATCGGTAATCCTTACGGTCTGCTGGCTTTTCCCATACATATATGTGATTTGTTGTTCGTTTAAACCAGGTGCGGAAGTGATTGCGGTCCCGCCAAGCTTTTTCCCAAAGGTATTTTCCGTTGAAAGCTTTTTAAACCTCCTGGAGAGGATGGACGCGTTAAAGTACCTGCTCAACAGTTTAAGCGTATCCCTGGCAAGCACAATCATTGCGCTGCTTTTGGGGTCCCTTGCGGCGTATGCGATTCAGCGTTCCGGCGCAAAGCTGTCGGTCATACTGGTTGTCCTGGTCCTGTGTCTGAAAATGATTCCCACTTCCAGTATCGTGGTGCCGATTTATGAACTGATCTGTAATCTGGGCTTATATGACACAAGGATTGCTTTGGTCATTGTGTACGCGGCCATTAACATGCCCTTTGTCATGTGGACCATGTTAAGCTTTTACGAGGGAATCCCCACCACCCTTGATGAAGCAGCGTTTGTGGACGGCGCAAGCAGCCTGCAGACATTCAGTAAGGTGATACTGCCCATCTGCAGACCGGGACTGGCCACTGCGTTTATATTTACCTTGTTCCTGGCGTGGAATGATTTCCTGATTGCCCTGCTGCTGACCAGCACAAATGCAAAGACATTCACAGTGGGCCTGGCAGGATTCCTGTCAGCCTACAACCTGGATCTGGGACCCATGTGCGCGGGCGCGTTTTTATTTAGCTTCCCGGTAATGGTCATCTCCCTGGCAGCCCAGAAGTATATTGTGCAGGGAATGACGGCCGGGGCCGTAAAAGGCTGAAAATAATGGAGGAATCTTATGTCAAATGAATTAATGCAGCAGAAGATTGAGAAGGCCCAGCGCTGGATAGACTGCAGGAAACAGGTTGTTAAGGATGGGAATATGCGCCAGCATTATCACTTCATGGCGCAGGCCGGATGGATCAATGACCCCAACGGACTGATTTATTTTAAAGGAAAATACCACTTTTTCTATCAATGCAATCCATATGAGGGATTCTGGGGCAGCATATATTGGGGACATGCTGTCAGCGATGATATGCTTCACTGGGAGTACCTTCCCTTAGCCCTGGCGCCCAGCGAAGTTTATGATGAACATCCAAGGGGCGGATGTTTTTCAGGCAGCGCCATTGAACACGACGGAAGGCTGTTCCTGATGTATACGGCAGCCGCCAATGAGGGCAGGGGAGTTGAGCAGACACAGTGCATTGCATACAGTAAGGATGGCATCCATTTTGAGAAATACCATGGAAATCCGGTGCTGACCGCGCCGGAAGGGATTGAGGCCAACCAATTCCGGGACCCTAAGGTTTGGAAACACGAGGATACTTACTACATGGTATGCGGCGCCAGCCGTGATGGGAAAGGCCAGGCCCTGCTTTACCAATCAAAGGATATGCTCCACTGGACATTTTTCAATGTGCTGGCTGAGAGCCGCGGGGAGTGGGGGTATATGTGGGAATGCCCGGACTTTTATCCCATGGGGGACAAATACGTACTGATGTTCTCGCCAATGGGTTCAGGGGACCATACCTCGGTGTACCTGGCGGGTGATTTTGATTATGGGACAGGTACGTTCAGCCATTATATCAGCGGCGAGATTGACTGGGGATTTGATTATTACGCGCCGCAGTCCTTCCTGGCCCCGGATGGAAGGCGGATCATTGTTGCCTGGGCCAATGAATGGGAATGGATGCCCTTATGGAAGGACTGGGGACCAACCTATAAGGAAGGCTGGTGCGGCTTTTTCAATCTTCCAAGGGAAGTCAGGATGCTGGAGGACGGGACGCTTAAGTTCCTGCCGGCCGCGGAGACTGAATCCTTAAGACAGGATCCGCAGTACCGGGATGTGCTTGTGGTTACGGATGCAGGGCAGGAACTGAAGGCCGGGGACGGGGTTGCCTTTGAACTGAAGATGAAGGTGGATTTGGAGGAAACAGACGCGGATACACTGGAATTAATCCTGCGCAGCGGCAGCGGGAAAAGGACGTTGTGCCGGTTTGATCTGGCGCATGGACAGATGTCCGTGGACCGGAATGCCTCGGACGGATGGAGCAGGGGCGTTTCCAGAAGCACATTGTTCCTGAAAGGAAAACGGGAACTGGATATCCATATTTTCTCAGACCAGAGTTCCCTTGAGATATTTTCCAATGGATATCAGAACAACCATTCCAACAATGTATTTGCTGGAAATGACCAGAACCGGATATTCATCCGGGCGCAGGGCGGCAGGGCTGTTATCCGGGAGTATGAGTCCTATGGACTGGAGGAATGTTTCAGGTAAACGCATCTGCATGCAATCAGAATGAGTGTTAAGAACATGGAGGAAACAGTATGGCTGATAATAATTATTATGACGTGACGCAGTGGCCGGAGGGCAATCCATATAAGGATGTGGGGCAGGTAATCAACAGTATCATCGGGGATATCAAAAGCAGGCAGGGGGATCCTGACCTTGACCAGGGCGGGAAACCGGGAGCGGTGATTTACATACCGCCGGGGGATTATCATCTTACAACCCAGGTGGTGATAGATATCAGTTATCTGAAGATTGCCGGTTCCGGACATGGATTCACATCTTCAAGCATACGTTTCAATACCCCGGAACGCGAGTGGGCGGATTGGCATGAATTATGGCCTGGTGGCAGCCGCATCCTTGTGGATATTACCCCAAAGGAAGAGGCCGGGGAAGCGGCCGGGGCAGCATTTTATGTCAGGCGGAGCGGGAATCCCCGGATCAGCTCGGTGGAGTTTGCTGATTTTTGTATTGACGGTCTGCATTTTACAGAGGACGGTTCAGGCAACGGGGACCCGGAAAACACATATATCAATGGAAAGACCGGGATCTATATTGCAGGCGCCCAGGACTCCTTCCGGATTACAGGCATGGGACTTGTGTATTTGGAGCACGGAATCATCAGCTATCAGGCGGATGCGCTGACCATCCATGATAATTTCATTGCAGAATGCAAAAGCTGCATCGAACTGCGGGGGTCGGGACAGGCGTCCAAAATAACGGATAACCTGATAGGGGCCGGATATAACGGATATTCCATATACGCCCGGAACTTTGGCGGGCTTTTGGTCACGGCCAACAATATCTTTCCACGGGGCGCCAGCAGCATCCATTTTGAGGGCGTCATGCGTTCCAGTGTCACGGGCAACCGGTTCCACTCCTTTTATCCCGGAATGCTGGTATTTCAGGATAACTGTTCGGAAAACCTGGTATCCTCCAACCACTTTTTACGGGACCATGAACCGTGGCCTCCCATGCAGGCCTATGACAATGGTCTGGATGACCTGTACGGTCTTTTGTATATCAGCGGCAATCATAACTCCATTATTGCCAACCATATTTCAGAGTCCATAGCTGCCCGGTATATTAAGCCCTCCGGCGCGGTACCTGTCATCATACATGTTGCGGCCGGCCAGGGGAACTATATTTCAAGCAACCATATTGTGGCCTCCACCGAAGCGCCGGGGAGGATGGCCCAGGAAGCATCAGGGACGCAGGCCGGGGATTTGGATTCCTGTTTCTCTGCACAAGTGGGGGCGCTGCTGACAGCCCGTGAATTGCAGGAACTTAAGGTGACAGCCGTACTGGTGGAACGGGAAGCGGTGCATAATACGGTCCTCGATTCAGGGTATGACGGACAGGTTGTGATGGACAGGACGGTCAATGGGTTCAGGGCCACGCCTGGGCCAAAATGGGCATGAGGATCCTAAAAATAGATAAAGGATGCCCCAGGGAACATGGCCGGGACAAGGGGGGACACCAAAATGACAGAAAAAAAATATGACGTGACAGCGCTGGGAGAGCTGCTGATTGATTTTACTGAAAACGGATCCAGCAGCCAAGGCAATGTCCTGATGGAAGCCAACCCCGGCGGCGCGCCCTGCAATGTGCTGGCCATGCTGGCAAAGCTGGGCAGACAGACAGCATTTATCGGTAAAGTGGGACAGGACCGGTTTGGCAGGCTGCTGCGTGAGGTTATTGAGTCCGTGGGGATTGATGCCGGGGGACTGATATCAGATAAGGAGGTGCATACCACACTGGCGTTTGTGCACACCTATCCGGACGGGGACAGGGACTTTTCCTTTTACCGCAGCCCGGGAGCGGATATGATGCTGAGGAAGGAAGAAGTTGCCTGTGACAAAATCCGGGAATCCAGGATATTCCATTTCGGCTCTCTGTCCTTTACCCACCCGGGGGTCAGGGAGGCTTCCATATATGCAATCCGATGTGCAAAGGAGGCAGGGGCATGGATTTCATTTGACCCCAATCTCAGGAAACCTTTGTGGAACGATTTAGCGGATGCGAAGAAGGCCATTGAATATGGGATGGGGTGCTGTGATATCCTGAAAATATCGGATAATGAACTGATGTTCATGACCGGTGAAACGGATTATGATAAAGGGGCCTTATTCCTGCAGGATAAATATAAGATTCCGCTCCTATGTGTAACCCTTGGAAAAGAGGGGAGCAGGGCTTATTATAAAGGCATGAAGGTTACTGGGAAACCATTTCTGCAGGAAAATACAATCGAGACAACCGGCGCCGGGGATACATTTACCGGATGTATGCTGAATACGGTTCTGGAGAAGGGGCTTTATTGTCTCACAAAGGAAGATATCCGCCAGATGCTTTTATTTGCCAATGGGGGAGCATCCCTGATTACAACCAGGCGCGGCGCGTTAAAGGTGATGCCGGGGAAGGAAGAGATAGAGGACCTTTTGGGGTATACAAAGGAATAATCAGCAAAATACAGAAATCCTTATATGTCAGAAGAGCTGGCAGCGGAATACGGATTCCACAGGGGCAGCCGCAAAATGTAAAATCTCAGTAGGACATGGTTTCTGGCTTACAGGCCAGTGCCAACATCTTGTATGAGAAATCCATTTTGCGGCAGCTCCTGTTTTATTACCCGGTTTTTCGCACATAGGAGGCCTGGGGAGAACTTTGGTGATGTAGGATGAAGTTTGGATGTAATTAAAATTGAAGATGGTATCGTTGCAGACAGTATAACCGTTATGGTTATACTGTTTTGCTGTAATTGGAGCGGATTAAATTCATATTGGATATGATTTGGAAGGCAAAATGTAAATGATTTTATTGCCAATGGGGGAGCATCCCTTCTGGGGGCTTTTGATTTACTGATAAGCGCTTTGTCATCCTGCCTGAATATATACGGGAAATGCATCCGGCAGCTAGGGGGTCATGGACCAGGCCGTTGCCATGGTAATATCCGTATACTGCTCCTTCATCCGTTCCACTGCAGTAAATCATAATGTTGCAATGGAATAGATGCAATACGTTGTCTTATAAATCAGTATCTATAGTACACCGCCAACTTTGTTGGCTCTATATTTTAAAAATGTAGCAAAATCACGCGGTAACAGATATATTTATATTTATGAAACGGTGGAGTATAATATGATAGGAAGATTTTTAAGAAGACTCTGCGTATTATTCGTCAGGATGCGTTTGAGGGGGGACAACAATTGATATATGGTTATTTAAGGCAGCCTTGTAAAGAGCGTTTCTTTACGAGGCTCTTTTTTTGCAGGGGGGTCATTGCTTTGGAATATTGAGAATCCTTTTTCCATAAAACGCGGTGGATATTCTGTATGCTTGGTTATGATTGAAAATAGTGATGATTCTAAATAGTCAGACAATATAAAACATTCAGCATAGTATGGAAATATCCTAAATCAGGGAAACTAAGTAAGGAATAATCAATTATCTTTGACAGGAATATCAATCAGGCATGTAAAGGACAATGGAGGCGTTTATGACAGAAACATGTATCAATCAATTTAGAAACTACCTGAGAAGTGAAGAGAAAGCCGAAGCAACAATCAGTAAATACCTGCACGATGTAAGAGAAATGCTGGTTTTCATTGAAAAGATGGATTTAAACAAAGATTCCCTTATAGAATACCGGAAGTATCTGACCTGCCGATACAAGCCGCAGACCGTAAACGGAAAGCTTTCAGCAATCAATGCCTTTTTACGATTCAAGGATTTACTGGAATTTAAGGTCAAATTCCTAAAAGTGCAGAAACGGGTGTATATAGACGAAAAACGGGAGCTTACGGAACAGGATTTCAAAAGACTTCTTGAAACAGCTGATAGAAATGGAAATAAGCAGCTGTACTATCTGATGATGGTCTTATATGGTACGGGGATACGGATCAGTGAACTCCCATTTGTCACGGTCGAGGCCATTGAGGCGGGAAGGGCGGAAATATCCATGAAAGGAAAATACAGGATTATCATTTTTCCTAAAAACCTGGTCCTTTCATTAAAGGAATATATTAAAATTTTGAATATAAAACAGGGCTGTATCTTCCGGACAAGAAGCGGGAGAAACCTGGACAGGAGCAATATATGCCATTCCATGAAGAATCTGTGCAGGGATGCGCGGGTTGAACCGTCAAAAGTATTTCCACATAATTTCAGGCATCTTTTTGCAAAATGTTTTTATTCCATTGAAAAGAACCTGTCCCATCTTGCGGATATCCTTGGACATTCCTCGATTGAAACCACCAGGATTTATGTGGCGGGAAGTATAAAACAGTATGAAAAAATCATGGATAAGATGAGGATTCAAATTGATAAACAAAAACCACAGAATAACTATTCTGTGGTACCTAACAGCTACACTGTCTAACGAAATCTAGTGTTGTTTGTATTTTATACCAAAATGTTAATAACGTCAATATACATATAGCTATTTTTTCTACACTACAATAAGGCCGGGAGCAAAATAATGTTTAACCGGCCTTTTTGGCATGGATGCAATTTTGTTGTTTGTATCAAAATCTGAAACAATATATAAACACTATGAAATTTATAACTAAAATCATAAGGACTATACCACAGAATAGTTATTCTGTGGTCTTTCCTTGATTGGGGGCACCACAGAATAGTTATTCTGTGGTATGCATAAATATTAACAATAGAAAATGGCAGCTGAAACTGAAAAAGGGGCAGTGGTTTGTACGGTTCATAAGCAGGTGGAAGAGGTGTTGATGGATACAAAGGTTTCTGACAATGGCTGGATTGATATACATGCACATATATTACCAGGGGTGGATGACGGAGCCCATGATTGGGACGAGGCCGTTGCATTATTAAAACTGGCGTATGGGCAGGGCATCCGGCACATCATAGCGACTCCGCACTTTACAGGAAATCAGGACCTGGGGCTGCTTATGGAGTTATGCACATGTCTGGATAATCAGGCGAAGGCCATAGCGGACGGTTTTGGCGTCAGCCTTGGACAGGAAATCATGTATTTTGAAAACCTGGTTGATTACCTAAATCAGGGAAAGGCCCTTACACTGGCAGGCAGCAGATACGTGCTGGTGGAGTTTGGGCCATCGGATAGCCTGGGCAGGATAAAGAGGGCTGTGCGCCAGCTGGTCCAGGCATCCTATTTTCCGGTGATTGCACATGTGGAGCGTTATAAATGCCTTTTTGAACAGGAGCGGCCGGAAGAACTGGTTGAATACGGGGCATACCTTCAGATGAACGCCCGCAGCCTGAATGGGGGATGGATGGATAAAAAGGCCCGCTGGTGCAGGAAAAACCTGAAAAAAGGAACAATCCATTTTATTGCCACGGATATGCATGATCCATCGGACCGTACCCCGGATATCCAAACAGCGGTTTCGTGGATGGAACACAATATGGGGGTTAGGACATCTGTCACTATAACCAGGACAAACCCAGGGTACATCCTGCAGGACAGAATGTTATAGCAAAAGAAAAAGTATGGAAAAGGTAACTGTAATGGAAAACAAAATGTATGAAGACAGAAATGAAGACGCAATCGAGATTGACGTATTGGAGCTGCTGTTTGCTTTAAGGAAAAAACTGTGGATGATCATTCTGGCAGCAGTGATAGGGTGCCTCGGGGCAGGTATATACAGCAAAGTGATTTTAAGTCCGGTTTATACGTCCACTTCCATGGTGTATGTATTATCAAAGGAGACAACACTCACCTCCCTGGCCGACCTGCAGATAGGAAGCCAGCTGACAAAGGATTACAGTGTAATGATTACCAGCAGGCCGGTTCTGGAGGAGGTAATCGAAAAACAGAAACTGAGTTTATCCTATAACCAGTTAAAACGTATGATCCGCATCTCAAATCCTGCCGATACCAGAATACTTAACATGTCTGTGTCAGATACTGATCCGGTCAGGGCAAAAGCCATTGTGGATGCAGTAGCAAAGGCATCCTCAGATTATATTGGGGATATCATGGAAATGATACCGCCTAAAATCATTGAAAATGGTGTCGTGCCTGACAACCCCACCTCTCCTAATATAAAGAAGAACGCTGCTTTGGGAGGACTTGCTTTATCCGTGGCGGCATGCGGTTTTATTACACTTCAGGTCATCATGAATGACACCATCCGTTCAGAGGAAGATGTTTCACGTTATCTTGGCATCAGTGTATTGGCCGTGATTCCGGAAAACAACGGGGAGGAAAAGGATAACCCGGACAAGGGCAGTGAAGGAAAGAAAAGCAGAAAAAAGCGGAAAACCCAGGCAAAAAGGGCTGAGAGGAGAAAGTAAGACGTGGAACAAATTTTAAATCTGCAGAATACAGGTGAGAAGGACTATCATTTTGAGGAGTCCGTCAAGACGCTCAGGACCAATTTACAGTTTTGTGGAAGCAGCCTGAAAACAATCATGTTCACAAGCTCATTGCCCAATGAAGGCAAAAGTGAAATCGCTTTCTCTGTTGGGGCGTCCTTTGGGAGCATAGGGAAAAAGGTTTTGCTGATTGACGCGGACATCCGCAAATCCGTATTCGTCAAAAGATATGAAATTAAAGGCAGCCCCAGCGGTCTGTCCCAGTATCTCAGCGGACAGAAAACCATGGAGGAAATCTGTTATGCCACCGATATAGAAAATTTCAGCATGATCCTGGCCGGCCCGTATTCCCCCAATCCGGCAGAACTTCTGGAAGATCAGTTATTTAAGGAACTATTAGAAAAAGCAAAGGAAAAATATGACTATATCATCATAGATACGCCGCCCATGGCAAATCTTATTGACGGGGCCATTATTGCCGGCCAATGTGATGGGGCGGTAATTGTAATTGAAAGCGGTACAATCAGTCGCCATTTGGTCCAGAAAGTAAAGGTACAGCTGGAAAAGAGCGGATGCCGCATCCTGGGCGCGGTCCTTAACCGGGTGGGTGCGGATTACGATAATGGATATTACAAAAAATACTATGGAAAATATTACGGGAAATACGGGGGGGGGGGCGAAAAATAGACTATGGACCGCTATAGATAAAGGGCAATATGAGACGGAGAAAAAACATTCGGATCCAAAACCGTAAAAAATGGATGGCTGCAGTCATTGCAGGGGCATCGGTCCTTACTGCATTTTTTCTATACCGGACCGGTCAGCTGTATTTAGAAAAAAGAGCATTGGCAGAGGAGGTCCTGCAATGGCATCAGGATGCGGACGGGAACAGGGAACAAAGCGCAGTAGACAGGATTGAGTATCAGGGAAAGATTTACCGCCGTAATACGTATGTCAAAGCCATCCTGTGCATGGGAATCGACCGGCCTGGAAGCCTTAAGGAAACCATGGTCGCCGGGTCCGGAGGCCAGGCAGATGCAATCTTCCTTGTTGCGCAGGATGTGGCCAGGGATAAGGTTGAAATCCTAATGATACCAAGGGATACCATGACAGAAATAACCCTGACTGATTTAAGCGGCAATGTGCTGGGCAGGGATATCCAGCATCTTGCATTAGGTTATGCCTATGGAGACGGAAGGGATAAAAGCTGCCAATATATGAAAGAGGCGGCGAGTAATCTGTTGGGAGGTCTGGCTATTGACGGATACATGGCAATCAGCATGTCTGCCCTGCCAATCATTAATGATGGGGTGGGAGGCGTTACCGTGACCGTGAAGGAACAGGGGATGGAACGGGCGGATCCTGCATTCATTTACGGACAGATGGTCACGCTTAAAGGACGGCAGGCAGAGGAATATATCCGCTACAGGGACACCGGCCAGGCGCAGAGCGCACTGGGGCGTGCGGAACGCCAGAAATCATATATAGAAGGGCTGCTTCAGGCAGCAAAGATAAAATCAGGAAAAGATGACAGCTTCGTGTCCGGCCTTTTGAAGGAAATGGAACCCTACATGGTGACTGACATGACAAAAGACAGATATTTGGACATGGCCTTAGCCTTCCTGGGAGGAAACCAGGATTTGGGGGAGTCAGACATGATGACACTTCCGGGAAAGGCAGTGGAGACACCTATTTACGATGAATACCATCCTGATAAATCTCAGATCAGGCCTATTATCCTGGATATGTTTTACCGGGAGGAAACGGCTGATACGGATATAGGAAAATAGGTATGATAATGAATACTTATAATAAATGTTTAATTTAATTCATGAAAGGAAGGGTAAAGATTATGAGAAAAAGGATTGCAACAATTGCGTTAGTAGCTGCGCTTGCAGCGTCACAGGCAGTGATTTCCTATGCTGCCAACAGTCCTGGCACGGGCCCGGTCATTGGTGGAGGGGATAGTGATTATGACATTGGGGAGAGGGTAGACAGGGTGTTAGGCAAAGGCAGTTCCGCAACAAGTCCCACAGCAACCAGTTCTGGCCAGGGAACCAACGCGGTTGGCATTGGCGTGGGCCAGACAGTTGGGGAATCAACGGTCACTACCAACGACAGGGGACAGGCTGTTGTGGGAAATACCGCACTTGAATTTGTACAGGGAAACAGCGGGGCCGTATCGGGACTTCCTGAAAACGTAGTAAATGCCATCAACGGCATTAACAGCGGGCAGCCGCTGAACCAGGTCATTTCTGACGTTGATTTAACCGGATATAATGCGTTGGTAGGCACCCATGCAATTGTGACCAAAGATGCGGTAACAAATACGGAAAAAACAGGTCCGGTGGAAGTCCCGCTGTATGTTCCGAATCTCGTTGATGGATTGGGGGAAGTACAGGTACTCTTTTACAATAACCTGACCGGTACCTGGACCGTGATACAGCCAAGCAGGGTGGACGCAGCTTCCAAGACGATTTGGTTTAATATTCCTAACTCAGGTACGCTTTCTGTAATCTACAAACGATAAAGCCCTGAATTACGGTACAAAGGGGAATGTGAAAGTGATAGGTAAAAACAAACTTGTATTAGAAAAATACCTGCCCCGCAGTAAAAAGGTGAGGATGAGGATACTTTGGGGTTATGATATGGCCATGGTATGGATTTGCGCGTGCCTGGCCCTGGGATTAAGATTTGACCTTAGTCTTTCCTCTGTCCCCATTGAGTATGCCAGGGAAGTATGGAAGTACGGACTTTTGCAGATGGCCGTGGTGTCCCTTGTTTTTTATGCGGGGCACCTTTATGCCATCATGTGGGGAGTCTCAGGTGTCCGGGAAATGATGCAGGTCCTGCTGGCTTGCCTGGTTGCTGCATTGGCACAATCCGTAGGCATTTTATTATTTGATGCGCGTATGCCAAGGAGTTATTATGTGCTGTGGTTTGTGCTGATGGCCGGGTCAGCCATGATTGGCCGGGTCAGCTTCCAGGTACTTCAGAAGATTACGGACAGGATAAACCGCTTCCTTGAGAAAAGCATTCCGCCCCGGGTGATGATAATCGGCGCGGGAAAAGCAGGAACACTTATACTTAAGGAAATGAAAGCCAGTGAAAAGGTCCATGGATATCCAGTCTGCATGATAGACGATGACAAAGACAAACAGGGGCGGGTTATTGATGGCGTATCCATTATGGGCAGCCGGAAGGATATAGCTAGACTTGTAAGGGAGAAGGAGATTGATGAGATTTATGTGGCCATCCCTACTGCTCCTCCCGAGGATATAAAGGATATTTTGAAAATCTGCCAGGGAACAGGGTGCCAGGTCAAGATACTTCCCGGTGTGTACCAGCTTATGAATGGCGAGGTCACGATTTCAAGACTCCGGAAAGTGGAGATAGAAGATTTACTGGGAAGGGAACAGGTAAATGTAAATCTGGATGAAATCATGGGTTATGTCAAGGGAAAAGTGGTTCTGGTCACTGGCGGAGGCGGCTCCATTGGCAGTGAACTGTGCAGGCAGCTGGCAGGCCATAAGGTAAAGCAGCTTATCATATTTGATATATATGAGAATAATGCTTATGAAATCCAGCAGGAATTAAAACGGAAGTATCCGGATTTAGATATGGTGGTGCTGATTGGCTCCGTGCGCAATACGAACCGTCTTGATTATCTTTTCCGTACATACAGACCTGATATTGTGTATCACGCAGCGGCTCATAAGCATGTGCCTTTAATGGAGGACAGTCCCAATGAAGCCATAAAAAATAATGTCTTAGGCACGTATAAAGCAGCCAGGGCCGCCATTAAATACAAGGCGCAGCGTTTCATACTCATCTCAACAGACAAAGCAGTGAATCCAACGAATATCATGGGAGCAAGTAAGCGCCTCTGTGAGATGGTGGTTCAGATGAGCAATCAGAAGAGCAGTACGGAATTTGTGGCGGTCCGCTTTGGCAATGTGTTAGGAAGCAATGGAAGTGTAATCCCGCTATTTAAGCAACAGATTGAAAGCGGCGGCCCGGTGACAGTGACGCACAAGGATATCATACGTTATTTTATGACAATTCCGGAAGCGGTAAGTCTTGTAATCCAGGCCGGTGCCTATGCAAAGGGCGGAGAAATCTTTGTACTGAACATGGGGAATCCGGTCAGGATTCTGGATATGGCTGAGAACCTGATCCGTTTATCCGGTTATGAGCCATACAAAGATATAGATATCTGCTTTACCGGATTGCGTCCAGGAGAAAAACTGTATGAAGAACTCCTCATGGATGAAGAAGGATTGCAAAAGACGGTCAATGACAGGATATTCATTGGAAAACCCATTGATATGGATTATGACCGGTTTGAGAGGGCGTTACAACGTCTGGGGGAGGCGGCCCTTAGTGAAACCGCTAATATGAGGCTGCTGGTACATGAACTGGTACCTGAATACCATTATAAGAATATGGATTCAGACATTGCAGCCGCAGAGGCGGCGGTCAGCCAGGCCACTGGTGTGACACCTGTGAATCCGGAGCGGTTTGCACTGCATAAGAAGATAGCAATGTATAATCTGGGAGTGAAGTAAGGAAAAAGGGTATGAAAGCAGAATTGTCGCTTTGCCGCATTCTGGGGTCATACCTGTTATATTGTTGAATTTTATCTGTGGAGAGAACTACTATATACCTTAGAGTGGATTAAGGTGTAAGGGATATCCATGGAATGGCGAAGCATGCTCTTTTAAAACCATGCTGCCTGATTCGGATTGCGGTATCATTACAGAAAAGAATTTTTAAATAAATCCTGGAACAGATTTGGAGGGACGGGGATGGAAAGCTGGTATGCAGTACAGGTGAGGACCGGAAGGGAAGAAGCAGTACTGCAGTTAAGTAAAAAGATGATAGATGAATCTGTTTTGAAGGAGTGTTTCATTCCATACTACGAACGTATGAAGCGCTTTCAAGGGGAATGGCATAAGGAACAATATATTTTATTTCCGGGATATATCTTTCTTGTTACAGAACAGGTGGATGTACTGTTCTGGGAATTGAAAAAAGTACCGGGATTAACAAGAATTCTTGGAGATGGAATGGAATTTGTTCCTATAAAAGAGGACGAAAAGGTGTTTTTGCAGAAGATGGGAGGCAGCTCCCATTTGGCAGAAATGTCCAAGGGGATTATAGAAGGTGACAAGGTTATCATAACGTCAGGTCCCTTGTCAAAATTTAAAGGTGAGATTACATATATTGACAGACATAAGCGGCTGGCAGTGATTCGGATTGAGATGTTTGGCAGATGGATGGATGTGAAGATAGGGTTGGAGATTGTGCATAGGGAATAGTTAGAAATACCATATCTATTAAGAACTGGAGAGGAAAATGAAATGGATACAAAGAAGGGTTATGAAAAGTTTGCAAACAAGGTTTGGCTTAGTTCACCGACCATGCACGGTCTGGAATTAAAATATATGATGGAAGCCTATGAGTCCAACTGGATGTCTACAGTAGGAGCCAACATTAATGAGGTGGAACGCCTTACCTGCGAGAAGATAGGATGTAAGTATTCTGTAGCTCTTTCTGCCGGAACAGCGGCATTACATATGGCGGTGAAGCTTGCAGGAGTCAAATCCGGGGATAAGGTTTTTTGTTCCGACCTAACCTTTGGCGCCACTGTAAATCCAGTTGTCTATGAAGGGGGAATTCCGGTTTTTATTGACACAGAGTATGATACCTGGAATATGGATCCCGCTGCATTAGAGAGGGCATTTGAAATTTATCCAGATGTAAAGGTAGTGCTAGTGGCACATTTATATGGTACACCAGGCAAAATAGATGAAATCAAGTCAATATGTGACAAACATGGCGCTTTGATTGTGGAAGATGCTGCTGAATCTCTTGGCGCAACATATAAAGGCATTCAAACAGGGACCTTTGGTATGTATAATTGTATTTCGTATAACGGAAATAAAATCATTACTGGTTCATCAGGGGGCATGCTGCTGACAGATGACCTTGATGCGGCAAATAGGGTGCGCAAATGGTCTACGCAGGCTAGAGAAAATGCTCCTTGGTACCAGCATGAGGAATTAGGTTACAATTATCGTATGAGTAATTTAATAGCAGGCGTTGTACGTGGGCAATATCCATATTTAGAGGAACATATTAAGCAGAAAAAGGAAATATATGAGCGGTATAAAAAGGGACTGTCAGGATTGCCGGTTCGGATGAATCCATATGACAGCAATAAATCTGAACCTAACTTCTGGCTGAGCTGTATGTTAATTGATGAGGTAGCAATGTGTAAGCAGGTCAGAGGAGAAAAGGAGGCTTTGTATATCAGTCAATCCGGTAAAAGCTGTCCGACAGAGATTTTGGAAAATTTATCAAAATATAATGCCGAAGGCCGTCCAATCTGGAAACCCATGCACATGCAGCCCATATATAGAATGAATGGTTTCATCACCCGTGAAGGAAACGCAAGAGCGAATACAAATGCATATATTGAAGGTGGAGACAAAGGAAAGGATGGTATGCCATTAGATGTTGGTATGGATATCTTCCATCGTGGATTGTGTCTGCCGAGTGATAATAAGATGACGGCCCAGCAGCAGGAAACAATTATTGAGATAATTAAGAATTGTTTTGAATGAGGATTAAAAGGTGGAAAAGATAATGCATATAAAAAATAAGTATTATATCCCTCATCAAAAAGGATTCTATGAGAAATATATAAAACGTCCACAGGATTTTATCTGTGCATTATTAGCTTTAATCGTTTTATCCCCAATCCTGCTAATAATCATGATTCTTGTGCGGATTAAATTGGGAACACCTGTGTTATTCAAACAAAAGCGTCCGGGACTGAATGGGGAGATATTCACTTTATATAAGTTCCGCACGATGACGGATGAAAGGGATGCTGATGGTAATCTTTTACCGGACGAGGAACGTCTTACACCATTTGGAATGCAAATCAGGCGGCTTAGTATCGATGAACTGCCAGAGATATGGAATATTCTTAATGGAACACTTAGTGTAGTTGGACCGCGGCCATTGTTAGTGTCTTATCTGCCTCTTTATAATGAACAACAGGCAAGAAGGCACGAAGTCAGGCCGGGCCTTACTGGCTATGCACAGGTGCATGGGCGGAATTCGATTACATGGGAAGATAAGTTTGATAAAGATGTCTATTATGTAGACCATATTACTTTTATAGGAGATTGGAAAATCGTTTTTCAGACGGTGAAGACTGTTCTAAAACGTGAAGGAATCCATTCACAGACAGCAGCGACGATGGAGTCTTTTACAGGTACGCCTAAGCAGATATCCGTGGAAGATGCAAATGACTAAAAGTTTGTTTAGCGGTTGAAATACAGAAGGAGAGCAGGATGAAAATACTTTTTACCAGTGTTGGACGCCGGGTGGAATTGATGCAGGCCTTTCGCTGTGCAGCAGAGAAGTTAAAGGTGGATTTAATAATCATAGGAACAGATATAACAGAAGATGCCCCGGCATTGTATTTCTGTGATAAAACACAAATCGTATGCCGGATTAAAGATAAACAGTATATTCCAATGCTTCTTAAGTTTTGTAAAGAAGAAAAGGTGGATTGTCTGATACCGACGATTGACACAGACTTGTTGGTTTTAGCAGGGAATAAGGAACAATTTGAGGCAATTGGGACAAAAGTGTTAGTTAGCGCAGCAGATAAAGTAAAACTCTGCAGAGACAAGAATTATACTGCTGACTATTTTATTTCATTAGGATTAAAATCTCCGTTACCATTTAGTGATGTGGTAAAATATGAAGCTGCCTTTGAGGCTGGAAAACAGCATTTTCCCGCGTTTATAAAACCCAAGGATGGCAGTTCAAGTATGAATGCTTACAGGGTGGATAATTTAGAAGATTTAAAACTGTATGCAGAAAAGATTGAAGATTATATTATCCAGCCATTCATAAGCGGCAGGGAATATACGATTGATATTTTCTGTGATTATTATGGAAATCCGGTATATATTACTCCCAGGGAGAGATTGGCAGTCCGTGCAGGGGAAGTCCTTAAAACAAAGATTACTCAAGATGATACCATGATAGATGAAATCTTGATGTTAATCAAAGATTTTAAACCTTGTGGACAGATTACGGTACAGCTTATCCGTGATGAAAATACTGGGGAGGATTATTATATCGAGATTAATCCACGTTTTGGCGGCGGCGCACCTCTTAGTATGAAGGCAGGAGCTGACAGCGCGGGAGCCGTAATTAAGATGCTCACAGGCGGAAGAATGGAATATGTGGAAAAAGCTGCGAGGGACGGAGAAATATATAGCCGTTTTGACCAGAGTATCTGTGTGAAAAAGGGAAAAGCCAGGATAGGTAACAGATGATTGAGATAAATCAAATAGCAGATGTACTGAACTATATAGAAGGGCTGAAAGCTGTAGTATTTGACCTTGATGATACGCTTTATGGAGAAAAGGAATATATACGAAGTGGATATAGTGCGGTAGCAAAGGTTATTCCCCAGGTGGAAAATGCAGAAAGGAAGTTATGGCGGTTTTTTTTGGAAAAGAAGCCTGCCATAGATGAAGTCCTTTCCATGGAATGTATATATACAGAGGAAATCCGTCAGGGATGTCTGGTGGCATATCGTTTACATGAGCCGGATATTCATTTGTATGATGGGGTCATGGAAATACTGACAAAACTAAGAAGTGATGGATATAAGCTAGGTATCATTACAGATGGCAGGCCAGAAGGACAGAGGGCGAAAATCCAGGTTTTAGGATTAGGGAAATACATGGACCATATTATTGTTACGGATGAACTTGGCGGTGTTAAATATAGAAAACCAAATGAAACTGCATTCATTCAGATGGCAGATAAGTTAAATGTGGCTTTTTCCCAGATGTGTTATGTTGGGGATAATATTAAAAAGGATTTTATTGCCCCCCTAAAACTTGGGATGAGAGCGGTGTGGTTTAGAAATCAGGATGGTTTGTATTGAGAACTGCGGTTGAAACAAAGGAAAAGCAGGTAGTCAGATGGCGTTGAAGAAACAAGTATTAATTGTATCCCAAGTGATACCGCAGTGGTATGTGGATGTATTGACTGATGCATTGGGAGAAGGGGTACATATAGATATCATTACTGGCAGCAATGTCAGGGGGAATGTTATTAAATCTCCAAAGCATGAAGCGGACAGTTTGAAATCCAGGCTTGTATGTTGGTATAGACATTTCCGTTTTGTAAATCAGTGGATAAAAGAAAATCAAAGCATACACTATGATTTAGTATTTGCAGTATCAAATCCACCAATCAATTCATATTTAGGGTTAAAACTTAAAAAGAAGTTTCAAGTCCCTTTTATTTATATGAATTGGGATATATATCCGCAAGTGATTGAAAGTACCATAAAGAATCCGGCAGTAAAAGTTATCTGCAGGCTTTGGCATGAATGGAACTCTGTAAACTATCCCCAAATTAATCAAATGTTAACCATAGGGGAGCAGATGGCGGTATCCATAAATAATAGACTTAGAGAAAAGATAAAGATTACCTGTATCCCGATTGCGGCGGATATAGGGCTATTACAGCCAATGGAAAAACAGAAAAATCCATTTTGCCAGGAATACGGACTTTGCGATAAGTTTATTGTTCTTTATTCCGGAAAAATGGGTATGGGTCATAATATAGAGGTTATATTAGAAGCTGCAAGGGTACTTCAAAATCAGAGGAAGATTTGTTTTGTGTTTATAGGAAATGGTCCCAAATATCCAATGGTGGAGCAGTTTATTAAGGAAAACCAAACGGAAAACATAAAGTTATTTCCATTGCAGCCAGATAATATATTTCCTTATTCAATGGCCTGTGGCGACATAGGGATTGTGACACAGGAAGCGAGCATGGCCCATTTGTTCATGCCGAGTAAAGTTTATAGCATGATGGCCTGTGGTGAAGCAATTGTTGGTATTTGTACCAATAAGGATGATCTGTATTCTTTGCTGGAAAACAATCCGATAGGTATTGCGGTTACAGATGAATCAGCAGATACTCTTGCCAGGGAGATTTTACATTTATATATGGACAAAGTAACTCTTGAACGTTATAAGAAATGTGCCAGAATAACGGCGGAAGAGAAATTTAGCAGTATAACAGTTACGAAACAGTATAAAGAATTATTTAAGAGGTACATGCTGCAGGGGGAGATTGGATGAATATTAAGTTTGCCTTAGACGTTACCTGGGTTCGTCATAAAATTGTTGGAGGCACAGAATCTTTTACCCATAACCTGCTTCAGGGTTTTATGGAGACAAAGGATACGTTTTCATTGTATATTATTGCTGCGTTGGATAATGAGCAGTATTTCAGAAAATATGAAGAGGATGAAAGAATACATCTGATTATTGCGCCTGTGAACTCAGGTTCTGTACCAAAAAGGATTATATGGCAGAATTTATGCCTAAGCCGCTTTCTAAAAAAGAACAGATTAGGGCTTTGTTTGGAACCCGTTTATGCGAAACCATTTTTTAATATTAGCAGAATAAAATTTGTTACAGTTATTCATGACTTGGAAGCACTGCATTTTCCAGAAAATCATTCCTGGATGACTAATATTTGGCTTCGTTTAAGCTGGTTTAACACAGTAAGGACATCGGAGCAGATTGTCTGTATTTCAAATTTTGTCCGTAGGGATATTTTAGATACATATAAAATATCCGGAGATAACCTGACAACCATTTATGATCCAATTACGATTGATGTATCTGATAAATGTGATTTTGCCAGAATGAAAATGCAATATGGAATTAATCCGGGGGATTATTATTATACGGTTTCCAAATTAAACCCACATAAGAATCTTGTAACCCTTGTTAAGGTATTTGGGGAAATTAAGAAACAGAATATCCAGGATATTCCCTGTAAGCTGGTGATTAGCGGTGTGAATGGCGGTATGGAGGAGGAATTGCGCCAAGTGGCAAAATCCTATTCACTTACAGATGAACTCATTTTAACCGGTTTTGTGGAAAATAACGTCCGTAATTGTCTGTATAGCAATTGTAAGGCTTTCTTGTTCCCAAGCGTTTTTGAAGGTTTTGGAATGCCCTTAGTAGAAGCAATCAGTTCAGGTGTGCCTGTAATTACAACGAACATGGTGTGTATTCCGGAAATCACTCAAAATGCGGCAAGCTATGTGGAGGATCCTTATTCGGTAGACGAATGGATAGGAAAAATAAAAAGTGCCTATATATCAGAAGTAAAGTTTGATGAAGGTATCTATAAGCCGGATTACATAGCGCATCAATATCTGGTCGTTTTAGAAAAATGTAAAACGAAAAGGCGGGGAAGAAGATGATTTCAATAAGCGGTATCGATTGTTGTGGTAAATCAACGCAAATTGAACTTTTATGTGAAGAACTAAAAAGCAAAGGGCGAAAATGCGAGGTTGTATGGAGCCGTGGGGGATATACCCCGGGAATCCAGGTAGTAAAAGGAATTTTCAGGAAAGAAAAAAATGTAAGTAAAGAGGAGCGTATTAAGTATTCCGAGGAGGTAAATGGTAATCCGATAAAGAGGAAGCTTCTTTTTATTGCTTCATTAATGGATTTATGGTTGTATTATTCCCTGGTTTTGAGATTAAAAGAGATTTTTGGAAAAACAGTAATCTGTGATCGTTATATTTGGGATACATATATTGATTTTAAGTTGAAATACCCAGAATATGATTTTGAGCATGGCTTTTGGTGGAGATTAACATTGAAAACCATGGTGAAACCGAATCCGTCAATTGTCATGTTTATACCAGCAGAGGAATCTATGCGCAGAAGTGGTTTAAAGGACGAGCCATTTCCTGAGCCTATTGATGTGAGGCAGAAACGGATTGAAATGTACTATTCTTTGGCCGGGAAAAATGTGTGGCAGTGGAGTATTGAGGCAACAAATACGATTGATAAAGTCTTCGATGACATCAGAAAGGCTTGTATATGAAAATCAGTCAGATGCTTTTAAGAGAAGATTTCTATAGGATAAACGAGGAAACGCTGGACAGGTATTACGCTGAAGAAACACAGAATACAAGGTTATATATATATCCCCAGTTAAATGCAATTGTTACTGCTAAGCCAAGCAGGAAGGTGTTGGAATATCTTTTGTGTGAGTATAGCGTCCGGAATAATGCTTTGAAAAGAATTCTTACGGGTGCATATGTGGGACTGTGTTTAAGCAGCTACGGATGTATGAGCTCAAAGAAGATAACAGTAAATGCTGCGATTGACGATAATACATTAATATATCCGTGTAATAGAAAATACAGGATTTTCAACTTTTCAAAAAATACAGTAGAGGTTATACCCAAATATGGATTTCCACAAGACGATTTACAAAGAGAAATCTTTTTTCGGACCCAAAATGGATTACCAGATTTTGTCCCGAAACTGATTTCATTTACCCCTAACCGGTATATGGAAAAAATTATAGATGGGAGGCCCCTTGCCCGTATCTCTGATGATTATGATATATATGTTAATCGGGCCTATAATATGTTTTATGAGTATGTAAAGGATAAAAGGCGTATAGTCAGCGGTTCAAAATATGCAGAAGAGTTATATGCTTTGGTATGTAAACAGATAAGTGTTAAGGTGAGAAGACAAGAAACAGTGAGATGTATTGCAGGAAAGTTGGCATCAGTGGTAAAGAGGGCAGACGAAATTATTCTGCTTTTTTCCCACGGGGATTTACAGGCAGGAAATATTTGGGTTGAGAATAAGACAGAAAAAATTTTCATTATAGACTGGGAATCCTGGGGAGAACGAAGTATCTGGTATGATAAAGCTGTTCTGATGGAAGGACTTAGGCCAGATGGAATTGGGAGTTATTGTAAGATTGAAAAACCAAAAGAGAAAGAAGCCTGTGTTCTTTTGGAAGACCTGATATTCCAGCTTCGTGAACTGGAAACTTTGCCAGGTGATTTTGGATCTGACAAATTTGATGAATACCTGGCCTGTTTAGAAATGCATATGAGAGGTAAGAAGTATGGATTGTCTTGTGAATAGAATTATGTGTCAGTCGCTTAATCAGGTACAACCAGAGGGTGGAGTAGTTAATGAAATCCGGGAAAGGTATGTAGAGATAAGAAATCAGTTAATTGATAACGCAAAGAAAAATAAAATGATGCCTTTTATTGCAAAAATGTTATTGGATGCGGGAATTGATTCAACCTATTGGAATGATGTACTAAAAGAATACCGGTTAAGAAATAGTAATGCAAAAGCGGAACTTATAGCAATACTGGAATGTCTGGGTCAAAATGGGATTTGTGCATATCCCATTGAAAATTTTGCTTCATTAATATTGACTGGGGCAGACTTAGCTATGTTTGCTTCTGGTGATATTGATATTTACGTACAAAGCAGAGAATATGAACGGGTCAACATAATAATGCAGGGACTGGGGTATTTTGCTGAAAGCAGATCGGAAATTTGTGGGGATTTTTATAGGAAGCCTGGCGTTGAAATCGGTTTCAATATGATGTGGATATGGCAGGCGAGGGAGAACTGTCCTATGGAAACGAAGTTAGAAGAAAATAATCTGGGAGTAAACGCAGAAATTGCTGATTGGGTTATTGATGGTATTGAAGTTGGGCTTGGTATTATGGGTGGGGGGGGGGTGGTATCGGCGCAGATGAGTTAATGTATATGTGTCTTGTACATTCCTCAGTACACTATTATGCTGCGAAGCCAGGATTACGTCTGTATTATGATATATGTCTTTTAGGCAAACAAAATATAAATTGGAATCAGGTATACCGCTACGCAGAAGCAGATGGTTATTTGAACAGGGTGGCCGCCAGTGCATATTTTGCGTGTGAACGGGTACATGCGGTTGTTCCAGAAGAATTCTATTCATCCATAATTGGAACGGATCGGCGTGCAAAACGGCTTGTTGATTTTATTAATAAAAAGTGGGAAGCAAATACTTTATATGCAGACTTTACAATAATTCACAAAATTTTTATAGAGTCATTTTCTAATGATGAATGCGTTGTAAAAACAATTTACAAAATGCTGTTTCCAAATCGTTTGTGGATAAACAGGAAGTATCATGGAGACAATTATCTAAAGAATTGGCTGAAGCATGTGGCATGTTTATTACGTGGTACAGGATAGGCCATGAAGCAGAAAGGATATAAAACTAAGTGGAAAAGCTGTTCAATTTTTTGGACGATGATATTTATCGGCTCATGCTCGACATGTCAAGAGAAAAGCACTCTCAAGAGGAAAATCAGGATATAAAAGAACGATACAGAAAAGTGAATCAAAAGAAGCTGTTTGTGGTTTGCCGCGAACATGAACTACATGGTGTGGCTGGTGCATATGCAAAATCTATGGGGTTGCCTATTCCTGATGAGTGGGAAAAAGCTTTTCTTCTAGAAAAAAGGCGGCTGGATTTTTTGAAAAAGACAGCAATCCAGGTTTGTCAGCTTATGTCAGATCACGGAATACCAATGGTTATCCTGAAAAATGGCGGGATTATGATAGATATGATTCCAGAAACAATTAAGTGCCCAATGGAGGATATTGATTCATTAATAAAAAAAACTGATTTTTATCAAGCGCATAAGCTATTAATAGAAAATGGTTTTACCTTTAAATTTAGAAGTGAGTATGAAGCAGAGAAATTGGAAGAAGCGTACAGGGATGGTTCTACGGAGTATTTCATTACAATGCCTACTGGTGAAAAGATATGGTTTGAATTAGCATGGAGAGCGGTTGCAGGCCGTTGGATCCGTCCTGACTTAGAGCCGGATACGGATGGTTTTATTGGACGCTCCCACACAGTAGGCGATACACAGGTGCGTGTTCTTTCCCCAGAGGATAATTTGCTGCAGGTATGCATTCATACGGCAAAACATTCCTATGTCCGTGCGCCGGGCATGCGGCTGCATATGGATGTGGACCGTATTGTTGCACATACAGATATTGATTGGGAGTTATTTTTGAAAAAGGTTATGGAGGCGCATGTATGCACATCTACATACCTTTCTTTGTATATACCGTCAGTTATTCTGCATACGCAGATACCACAATGGGTGTTAGATGAATTGAGGCCTAAAAATATGAAAAGATTAATGAAGTTACTTTCAGAATCTGGACTGCCTCATCCTCATGAAAAGAAATTTTCCAAAATAGGTTTTCTGTTATTTCAGACAGCATTGTATGATAAGAAAATGGATTTGGTTCGTGTGATTTATCCGGGTAAAGTATGGATGCAGCATCGGTACGAATATAAAGGTTATTTTGGATTGATGATGTGTATCTTTATTCGACTGTTAGATTTAGTTGGGATTAGGAAGCGGACCCCCAAAAATATTTAACTTTGAAAGAGAAAGGGATTTATATGCGTGGTAGATGTGCTGAGAGCGAGAAACCTATTGGATATAAACTATACACAGTGATAATCACAATATTACCCGCAATAAATACCTATAAAAGTCCGATTCCCAATGTGGAACTCGGGACATTTTTATTATTGGTACTGTTTCTATTTATGATTTTGAATGATAGAAAAATCTATGCGGATAATTTAATCTGGAAATGGCTTATCATGTTATATGCGTTTTTACTTTTTACGATAATCGCATCCTTTAATCCAGGAATATTGGAGACTTCATTGTTTTCAATAACATTTAGATTTTTAAAGATATGTGCAGTTGTGCTGATTGTAATCGTTCAAGGAAGAAGTTGGTTTGATTATACGATTGCAATAAAGACATTGCGGATATTCAGTTTACTATGCGTAGCATTTATAATATTGCAAAGTATATTATATTATGGGGCAGGTATTATACTTCATGGTATTTATATTCCATTAGCCTCAGCAGAAGGATACTCAGATTACAATTTTGAATATATGTATAGTATATTATTTAGGCCAACAAGTTTCTTCTTTGAACCATCACATTTTTGTGCGTATGCATTAGTATATTTTACCTATTTATTATCTGCTAACACTGAAAAATATAGAAGATTACAATTAGCAGTAATGACTTTGGGGATTGTCATGTCGACTTCTGGCACAGGTATTGTATTGATACCAATAACTGTATTAATTACTGTCATGCTTATGCTATTTAAACGTAATATATCAACCACACGAAATAGTCTACTGCTTGGTGCGATTGTTGCCATCGCAATTATTATCGCGCTTAATGTTTATATAAATTCAGATGTTGGGCTGACTGTGCTACAAAGGTATATTAAGTCAGATGGTTCATTGGGTACAGCTGTTTTAGGAAGATTAGATAGCGGAGCCTACGAACTATATAAGGAATTGCCTATATTTTATAAAATAATTGGTACTGGTTTTGGAAACAGACCATCAACTGTTTACTTTTCATCCTTATATTCTATTTTATATGGTGATGGATTGGTAGGACTTATATTGTTGCTTTGGATTATAATATCTTCTTACAGAAAAAGTGGGTTATTTGGTAAGCTGCTCAGTGTTGTATATATGGTTCTGATGATAGGAACAGGAGTGTTTAATTTTGCAAGTATCGGATTATATTTTTCATTCATTCACCAAGATATTTATGAGCCTATGCCGCATATAGATAAAAAGCATTATTCTTGTGAGAGGTAAATGAAATGATTGTATTTATAAGTAATTTTGTTAGTCCACATACGATTCCACTGTGCAACGAGATTGTTAAACAGTACAAAGGGGATTTTTATTTCATTGAAACTAGAAAAATGACAAGTGAGAGAAGCGGACTTGGGTATGACAAATATAGGGATTTATCTTTTGTTATTTCTCATGAAGAATTCTGCTTGAAACGAACTTACTATCAATGTTTAATCGATGAGGCAGAAGCTGTACTTGTAAGTTTTGGTTCGATTGATATAAATCTGTTAAATGAGCGGATAAACAAAAATAGACTATGTTTATTAATGTCTGAACGCCTTTTTAAAAAGGGAATTGCTAAAATTGTTGACTATAGGCTATGGAAGAATATATATTTTTTCAAATCCGTGTACCACAGGAATGTCCATTTATTGTGTATGGGTGCATATGTTGCTAAGGACTTCCGTTTATGTGGGTTTAATCATAAACATATGTGGAAGTTCGGTTATATAACGGAGACAAAAAAAGAAAGCTTGGAGGAAATCCTTTCATTAAAAGTCCATGATGAAAAGCGGATTTTGTGGGTTGGACGAATGATTTGGTGGAAACGCCCAATGCAAATAATAAAAGCCACAGAAAAACTGCATAGAATGGGATACTGTTTTTCTCTGGACATTGTTGGAGATGGGAAAAAATTTAAAAAGATAAAGAGGTACGTTGAGAATAATCATATAAGACAAATTAAGGTTCATGGACTGATGAGGAATGAAGAAGTCCTCAATTTGATGATGAATGCAAATATATTTGTTGCTACAAGTAATCGGTTAGAAGGATGGGGAGCAGTTATTAATGAAGCAGAAAATTGTGCATGTGCCATTATAGCAAGCAAAGCAATGGGAGCAACAGAGTATTTGGTTGAAAATGATATAAATGGTTATTGGTATGATAATACACAAAGAGGGTTGACAAGAACATTAGAAAAAGCACTTAATGATTCGAGTTTATTGGAAAAAGGCGTAGCCGGGTATCATTTTATTACTACGGAGTGGAGCCCTCAAAATGCTGCCGGTCGTTTACTTGAGCTTATTCGCGAACTTCTTCTAGATGATGTAGTAGAAGTGGGAGAGTGCGGGCGGATACAGATATGTGAAAGGGCGTAATTACATGAGTAATAATTTTGAAATAAATAAAGCAGTTAGATGGTCTTCAACAGCAGAGTTAATGTCAAAATTGGTATCTCCTATCACCAGTATGTTATTGGCCAGACTTTTGACACCAGAAGCATTTGGCTTGATTGCATCAATTACAATGGTGACCAGTTTCTCTGATTTATTTACAGATGGTGGATGTAATAAATTTATTATTCAGCATACCTTCACAGACGAGCAAGACCTTAGACGCTATGCAACGGTTGGGTTTTGGCTTAATCTGACGATTTCTACAATAATTTGGCTGTTTATAGTTTGCTTTCGTGCGAATATCGCTAAAATTATTGGCATATCAGGTTTTGAAAACGCTCTTGTGGTTGCAGCACTGTCATTGTTTATGACTGCGTTCTCAAGCATGCATATGGCATTGTTAAGAAAAAAATTGGACTTTAAGCATCTGTTTAAAATACGAACTGCTGCAACAGTGATAAATCTGGTTGTATCAGTTGTACTGGCATTTTGGGGAGCAGGAGTTTGGGCAGTTATTTTCGGAACATTATGCAGGGACTTTACTTATGCGCTCTTATTTAATTTGAGGCCAATATGGAAACCTAATTTCTTTTTTGATTTTTCCATACTTAAGAATATGTTTTCTTTTAGTGGCTTTACTTTGTTGGAAACCCTTATGACTTGGTTTAAATCCAATGCTGCCATTTTGATTTTATCGGGTGTATTTACTCCATTCTATTTAGGGTTGTATAAAACACCAATAACTATAGATAATTCAATAATTGGATTGTTATATTCAGCACTTATTCCTGTACTTTACTCGGGACTGTCTCAGGTTAAAAACCAGAAAAAGGAGTTTGAAAATTTATTATTCAGGATACAGCGGTTAATGGCGATGATAGCATTCCCCATGGCGATGGTTATGTTGGTGTATAGTGATATTGTTACGGGGATTCTGCTTGGTTCACAATGGTTAGAAGTATCATGGTTTGTCGGTTTATATGGTTGTGCTATAGTTGTTGAAAATGTATTTTGTATTTTTTGCGTGGAAGCATATAGGGCCAAAGAGAAACCGCTTGTTTCAGCGTTATCTATTGCAGTCAACAATTGTATTTTATGTATTAGCATTTACACTTGTGCTGTGTACGGCTTCAAAATAGTCTGCTATGTTACGGTAATTAATTCTCTTATCTATTATATTGTTCAGATGGGAATTATGAGATTTGTACTCAAAATTTCTCCATGGGGAATGCTGAAGAATGTGTTTCCATATTTTGGACTCTCATTTTTAGTTGGAATTGTTAGTTATACAATCAAACGGTCGATGGTTAGCATGGATTCAATGCTAACATTATTATTGATGTCTGCATCAATAATTACATATACAGGAATTATACTATTAGGAACTAAATCGCGTAGTGAAATTGTAGCCTTCGTAAAAAATTGAGGAGATATGGTATAGTGGAAAAAAGTCGGATAAAAAGGATTAGGAGAAAGTTTTTTCTTCCAATATTTAATTCTTTGTTTTCTAGAAAGACCCGTATGTGGGGATTAAAGCGTTTTATTTTGAAATTAGCAAACGTTAATATTGCATCCACTACTAAAGTAGTAGGGCCATTAATTCTAGGAGATGCTGTAAATTTGACAGTTGGAGAAGGTACATGGTTAGGAACGGATTTTTCTGTTTATGGAAGTGGGACCTGTATTATAGGAGATAAATGTGATATAGGGCCTGATGTTAGTGTACTTTCCGGTTCGCATGATATTGGAGGGACAGATAGAAGGGCAGGTCAAGGAAAACACTATACAATTGTGATTGGTAATGGTGTATGGATTGGAGGAAGAAGTACACTTTATGGGGATATTGCGGTGGGAGATTCATCAATAATTGCTGCTGGGTCATTAGTAAACAAAAATGTGGTTCTAAATTGTATCGTTGGAGGTGTGCCAGCAAAAGTAATACGTACACTTACAGAATAACAATTTAAAGAACATACTATTCAGTCAATATGAAAAAAATGGAAACTATAGCCAAAGGACTGTCCTGCGGCAATTTTTTATTATGAACCTGCGGATTTTATTATCCGTAGGCTTTTTGTTTTGTGAAAAAACCAATATTATGCTAATTGCAGTTTTTAGCGTTACTTGAATGATGAAATAAATGGAGGAAAACATTATGAAAAAAGCACTTATTACAGGAATAACAGGCCAGGATGGATCCTATCTGGCGGAGTTTCTTTTAGAAAAGGGATATGACGTACATGGTATGATACGCCGTTCCAGTGTGGATTTTAGGGAACGGATTACTCATTTGGAAGGGAAAGGGAATTTCCATCTCCATTATGGGGATTTGAGTGATTCCATGAGTCTTATTGGTATCATAAACAAGGTAAGGCCAGACGAATTGTATAATCTGGCGGCACAAAGCCATGTACAGGTTTCATTTGATGTTCCTGAATATTCCGGGGAGGTAGATGCAATTGGCGTTACCCGTATTCTTGAAGCGGTACGACAGTGTGGATTAGCAGATACCTGCAGGATTTATCAGGCATCCACTTCTGAGCTTTATGGAAAGGTCGAGGAGGTTCCCCAAAACGAGAAAACTCCGTTTCATCCATATTCTCCTTATGCAGTGGCTAAGCAGTATGGTTTTTGGATTACAAAAGAATATAGGGAAGCATATAACATGTTTTGCTGTTCAGGCATTCTGTTTAATCATGAGAGTGAGAGACGTGGGGAAACATTTGTCACAAGGAAAATTACGCTTGCTGCTGCAAGAATCAAGCAGGGAAAGCAGGATAAGCTGTACCTTGGCAATTTATCGAGTCTAAGGGACTGGGGCTATGCCAAGGACTATGTAGAGTGTATGTGGCTGATTCTTCAGAATAATAGACCTGAAGATTTTGTTATAGCTACCGGAACCCAGCATTCCGTACGGGAATTCTGTCAGCTGGCATTCCATTATGTTGGTATAGAACTTCGATGGGAAGGTGAGGGGCTTGATGAGAAGGGAATTGATCAGGAAAGCGGAAAGATCCTTATTGAAGTAAGCCCGGATTTTTACAGACCAACAGACGTAGTGAATCTATGGGGGGACCCGACAAAAGCAAGGACGGAGTTAGGCTGGAATCCCACAAAGACAAGCTTTGAGCAGCTTGTAAAGCTTATGGTTGACCATGATATGGAGAAAGTGGCTGTGGAGAGGGCGGAAGAACATATCTGTTGCAATTTGGCCGAGTATCTGGAAAAGGGTGTTGTTAAGTAGGGAGAGAAACATACTATGATGGAAAAACATGAAAAAATATATGTGGCTGGACATAGAGGCATGGTTGGTTCTGCAATTGTAAGGGAACTTCAACGCCAGGGATATACAAATATTATTACGCGGACTCATCAGGAACTCAATCTGTGCCGTCAGGAAGCTGTAGAAAAGTTCTTTGCAGAGGAAAAGCCTGAATATGTTTTCCTTGCAGCGGCAAGAGTTGGGGGAATTGTTGCAAATGAAAGCTCTCTTGCGGATTTTATGTACGACAATATGATTCTTGAAATGAATGTGATTCATTCTGCATGGAAGAATGGCTGCAGGAAGTTGGAGTTTCTTGGATCGTCCTGCATCTATCCCAGAATGGCTCCGCAGCCTATGAAGGAGAGCTGCCTGTTGACTTCTGAATTGGAAAAGACAAATGAGGCATATGCTCTTGCAAAGATTTCAGGACTTAAATATTGTGAATTTCTGAACAGACAGTATGGCACGGATTACATAAGTGTGATGCCGACAAATTTATACGGTCCGAATGATAACTATCATCCTACCCATAGCCATGTACTCCCTGCACTGATTCGCCGTTTCCATGAGGCAAAAACAGAGGGGAGGGAATTTGTTACCTGCTGGGGGGATGGGAGTCCATTGCGGGAATTCCTGTATGTGGATGACTTAGCAGACCTTTGTGTATTCCTTATGAATAATTATAGCGGAAATGAGACGGTTAACGCGGGCACTGGTAAAGAACTGACCATTAAGGAATTAACTGAATTAGTAGCAAAGGTGGTGGGATACACCGGAAAAATCTGCTGGGATACTTCACGGCCTAACGGGACCCCGAGAAAACTTTTGGATGTTAGTAAGGCGGAAGCGCTTGGCTGGAGATATAAGACCGGGCTTGAGGATGGTATACGCCTGGCTTATAAAGACTTCTTAAATAATCCAATAAGGGCTGAACGATAAAATAGATGCTGCAAAGCTAACCGTATACCGGTATTGTTTATTTAGGAACAGAAAGGGAGATTGGATGAATATTATCTTGTTGTCCGGTGGTTCAGGAAAGAGACTATGGCCACTGTCTAACGATGTGCGTTCAAAACAGTTTATTAAGATATTTAGGGATGAAGATGAAGGATACGAGTCTATGGTACAGCGTATCTACCGCCAGATAAAAAGAATGGATGCCAATGCTACAGTGACAATTGCAACATCCAGGTCACAGGTGTCTGCAATACATAATCAGTTGGGAAGCAGTGTGGGAATCAGTGTAGAGCCCTGCCGCCGTGATACCTTCCCGGCTATTGCACTGGCAACCTCATATTTACATGATATACAAGGGGTAAGTGAAGAGGATACAGTGGTTGTCTGTCCAGTAGACCCTTATGTGGATGATTCTTATTTTGAAGCACTGAAACAATTGGCAGATCAGGCGCAAAAGGGGGAAGCCAATCTCGTCCTGATGGGCATTGAACCGACTTACCCCAGTGAAAAATATGGTTATATCATCCCAATGGATGGAGACCAGACCAGTACGGTATCCATGTTTAAGGAGAAACCGGATGTAGAGACAGCAAAAGCATATATAGCACAGGGGGCATTGTGGAATGGCGGTGTTTTTGCATATAAGTTGGGTTATGTATTAAAAAAGACCCATGAACGGATTGACTTCACAGACTATGATGATTTGTTTGCCAAATATGACACGCTGGACAAAATCAGCTTTGACTATGCTGTAGTAGAGAAAGAAAATAAAATCCAGGTACAGCGTTTTGCCGGACAGTGGAAGGATCTTGGTACCTGGAATACGCTTACTGAGGCAATGGCGGATTCGGTTGTGGGTAATGCAATGCTAAATGATATCTGTGAGAATGTCCATGTTGTTAATGAACTGGATGTTCCTGTCGTCTGCATGGGACTTAAAGACATAGTGGTATCTGCCTCTCCAGAGGGCATCCTGGTGTCTGACAAGGAACAGTCCAGTTATATCAAGCCTTTTGTAGACCAAATCAGCCAACAGATTATGTTTGCGGAGAAATCCTGGGGGAACTACAGGGTCCTTGATGTGGAGAGGGGGAGTCTGACAATCAAGGTTACATTGAATCCGGGACATCGGATGAACTATCACAGCCATGCAAGACGGGATGAGGTATGGAATATTATCTCTGGAGAGGGGAGTGTGATTGTGGATGGAAAGGAATGGACGGTCAAGGCTGGGGATGTGGTCTCGATGCAGGCAGGCTGCCGTCACACAATCATTGCTAGAACAGAAGTAAAAGTGATTGAGGTTCAGCTGGGTATGGAGATTAGTGTACACGACAAGCAGAAATTTGAATTGGAAGAGTTGGCATGAAGTGAGGGAATGGTACATGGAAATAGAAAGAATCACGGAACAATACCAAAGGTGGTGTGAAAATGTCACATTAGATAAGGATTTGGTTCAGGAATTAAGGAATATGGCCCATACCCCAGCCCAAATAGAGGATGCTTTTTATTGTGACCTGGAATTTGGCACAGGGGGATTGCGGGGAGTGATTGGTGCAGGAACAAACCGGATGAATACATATACCGTTGCAAAAGCCTCACAGGGAATTGCTGACTATGTAAAGAAAAACTTTGCACCGGAGAAATGGAGGATTGCAATTTCGTATGACAGCCGCATTAAATCAGATGTTTTTTCAAAAAAAGCCGCAGAGGTTTTTTCAGCAAATGGAATTCACGTATCAATTTATAATGAATTGATGCCTACACCGTGTCTTTCCTATGCTGTGCGCAGGCTGGGATGTGCTGCAGGAATTATGGTCACTGCCTCTCACAATCCGTCCAAATATAATGGCTATAAGGTATATGGCGCTGATGGATGTCAGATTACGACAAAAGCTGCAGAGGATATCTTTGCGGAAATCCAGAAGCTGGATATTTTTAATGACGTTAATGTAATAGATTTTATTAGAGGCATGGATGCAGGGCTGATTTCTTGGATTGGTGAGGAAGTCTATATAGATTTTATTGAGGCAGTAAAAAAACAGTCAGTACTATTTGGGGATGAAGTGGATAAAAGTGTTTCAATTGTATATTCTCCTTTAAATGGCACTGGTTTGAAACCTGTCCTGCGTATCCTGAAAGAAAGTGGGTATTCCAATATTTGTGTAGTTAGCGAGCAGGAACAGCCAGATGGCCATTTCCCTACGTGTCCTTATCCGAATCCTGAAATCAGGGAGGCAATGTCATTGGGAATGGAATACGCTTCCCGATGTGGCGCTGAGCTGCTATTGGCAACTGACCCGGATTGTGACCGTGTTGGAATTGCTGTTAAGGATGCTGGTGGTGAAATGATTTTACTTTCTGGAAATGAGACTGGTATACTGCTTTTGGATTTTATCTGCAGCCAACGCTTAAAGCATCACGCCATGCCGGATAATCCTGTCATGGTGAAAACGATTGTTACCATTGATATGGCGGAACGCATTGCAAAAAAATACGGTGTAAGGACAATTAATGTCTTGACAGGTTTCAAATTTATTGGCGAACAGATTGGAAAATTAGAAAACAGGGGAAAAGAAAGTTCCTTTATTTTTGGATTTGAGGAGAGTTATGGCTATTTATCTGGGGAATATGTACGTGATAAGGATGCTGTGGGGGGAGCATTTTTAATTTGTGAGATGTTTGCTTATTATAAATCCCGGGGTGTCGGTCTTTTGGATAGACTAAATGCAATCTATTCAGAGTATGGCTACTGCTTGAATACACTTCATAGTTATGAGTTTGAGGGGAGTATCGGATTTGAAAGGATGCGGAGTATTATGGCAGGGTTCCGCAGCGGCATCACTCATATTGGGTTCAGTAAAGTCGAGGAAGAATGTGACTACTTGAAAGGGCTTGATGACCTGCCGGCATCGGATGTACTGAAGTTTCTGTTGGATGGAAATTGTTCAGTTATAATACGGCCAAGCGGAACTGAACCAAAGCTAAAAGTGTATATTTCCGTAAACGCAGATAGCCGGGCGGAAGCTATGAGGATGGAAGCAGAAATTTCAGAGGCAATGTGCAGATGTATAGGAGATGATGGGAAATAGGCTGTATCGGCAGTTTAAGAGTAGGATACAGGAATGCATTTAAGTGTCTTAAAGGAAAAGAGGAAGAATTATTTGGATTTATATCAAATCATCATTAAACACAATAGGACATGGACAATTCATGAACTAATCTTTTTTTTGATTTCTTTCATTATAATCGTGATATACGTCTGTAACCTGTTATTGAAAAAACGTATTGTGCTATCACAGGCTGTAGCTGGCTTGCTTCTTTTTTTATTTCTGGGAGTCGTATTTGGTTCCACTGTATTTACCCGGATACCAGGCGAACGACAGTATAAGCTGGAGCTGTTCTGGTCGTGGAAAAGGGTTCTGAATGGAGACAGTGGACTGCTGAAAGAAAATTTATTAAATTGTATCCTACTGATACCTATGGGGTTGCTGCTACCGATTATGTTAAATCACAAGGTAAGATGGTGGAAAGCGCTGTTAATTGGAATTGCCACATCTGCAGTGATTGAAACATGTCAGTTAGTATTTTGCAGAGGTTTATTTGAATGGGATGATATGATTCACAATGGAGTAGGCTGTATGATTGGATGTATGGTAATGGGAATAATGAGAAGGCACATCCATTAAATGAAACAAAGGAGAAAATAACATGTCAAAATACTTCGGCACCGACGGCTTCCGCGGCGAAGCCAACAAGACATTAACAGTAAAGCACGCGTATAAAATCGGCCGGTTCCTAGGCTGGTACTACAGCAGAAATAAAAAAGACGGGAAATGCCGGGTTGTCATTGGAAAAGACACCCGGCGTTCTTCATACATGTTTGAATATTCCCTGGCCGCCGGGCTTACGGCATCCGGCGCAGACGCCTATCTTCTCCATGTGACCACCACCCCAAGCGTTTCTTATGTGGCCCGCACCGAAGGCTTTGACTGCGGCGTCATGATATCAGCCAGCCATAATCCCTACTATGACAATGGCATCAAACTAATCAATGCCCAGGGAGAAAAAATGGACGAGGATACCATTCTGAAGATAGAAGCCTACATCGATGGCATCTCAGGTGAAATCCCCCTTGCAGTCAGGGAACAGATTGGGTGTACCGTGGACCATGCAGCAGGCAGGAACCGTTATACGGGCTACCTTATTTCCCTGGCAACCCGTTCCTATAAAAATATGAGGGTAGGCCTGGACTGCGCCAATGGAAGCGCCTGGATGATTGCCAAAAGCGTATTTGACGCCCTTGGAGCCACCACCTATGTAATTAATAATAATCCGGATGGCCTGAATATCAATACAGATTGCGGATCCACCCACATGGACGGACTTATACGGTTTGTTAAGGAAAAGAAACTGGATGTGGGATTTGCATTTGATGGGGACGCCGACCGTTGCCTGTGTGTGGATGAAAAGGGTAATTTGGTAGACGGGGACCTTATCCTCTATATTTATGGCCGCTATATGAAGGAAAGAGGAAAGCTCCAGGGCAATAAGATTGTCACTACAATCATGTCCAACTTCGGCCTGTACAAAGCCCTGGAAGAGGCCGGAATCGAATATGAGAAAACAGCAGTGGGGGATAAGTACGTATACGAGAATATGGCTTCTAACGGCTACCGTATCGGCGGCGAACAATCCGGTCATATCATCTTCCGTAAATATGCAACCACGGGAGACGGAATCCTCACAGCCATTAAGATGATGGAGGTTATCCTGGAGAAAAAACAGCCTCTCAGTAAACTGGCAGAGCCGGTGCATATCTATCCGCAGGTCCTTAAAAACATCCGGGTAAAGGATAAGAAAGCAGCCAGGGAGGACAAGGATGTACAGGATGCAATTAATCAGGTGGAAGCGGCTCTGGGAAAGGATGGACGTGTCCTTGTGAGGGAAAGCGGGACAGAGCCTGTCATACGGGTGATGGTGGAGGCAGCGGACCCTGCCATATGCCGGGAATTTGTTGAGCGGATTATAGGGGTCATTACATCCAAGGGACTGGACGAGGATACGCCCAGGAACCTGGCAAAATCAGTGACCGTGGAGTAACGGGTAACAGAAGACTGGATACAAGAGAGGAGGGGAGACAGTCATGTCTGCAGACAGTCATATTTTCATACAGACTTTTAGCGGTTTTGACCTGTTTGTTGACAATCAGGTAGTCTATTTTTCCAGCAAAAAGTCGAAGGAACTATTGGCCCTCCTGGTCAGTAAAAGAGGAGGCAGCGTACCGCTTTCCGAGATAGCGTATATCTTATACAGCGATACACCGGAAAGAACGGCAAAAAGTAATATAAGGGTCATTGGGCACAGGCTGCGCCAGATTTTAAGGGAGCATGGATGTGAAGGACTGCTGATCCACAGGCCCGGGGTATACTCGGTCAACACAGGCCTGTTTACCTGTGATTACTATGAATTCATGAAAGAAAACAGGACGTACATTACTGCCTATACGGGAAAATACATGCCGGAATATCCATGGGCATCTGAGGCGGTCCCGTATTTAAACGTGGTCTATAATACACATATTAAGAAATATCCCCCGACAAATCCTCAGCCTGATTTATGCCATGATGTATCCGATAATCCAGTCCCGCCCTGCGTGGAGTAGTTTTCGTTAAGGAGTAATTACATTATGAAGAGAAAAAAAATCGTGCCTATCATCATCTGCACTGCCGCATTCATGACAATTCCATGCATATCCGCATTTGCCATGGACGGATGGCAGCAGGATGCTGCCCAGGAGTGGATTTATAAGGAAAATGACAGGAAACTGGTGAATCAGTGGATTCCATGGGTGGACGGAACCCTGCGTTATGTAGGGGGGAATGGACAGATTATTAAGAACAACTGGGTGAATTCAGGTGATGGGCGGTACCGCTTAAAAGAGGACGGTACAAGATATGAGAACCAATGGTTCAGCACCACCTCCAATCCCGCATTGCCTTCCTCAAAGCCGGTAACCAACTGGTATTACGCAGGGGCGGACGGAAAGATACTGAGAAATGGCTGGTATGAACTGGGAGGAAAATATTATTATTTTTATGAGTGGGGCAATTCCCCCAGAAAGATGTTCTTTAATCTGGAGGATAAGCGGTATTACGTGGATGAGGAAGGCGCCAGGAAGGAGCCTGGCTGGTTTTCCATTGACAATGTGAACAGCAAGGGACAGCCCTATACTAACTGGTATTATGTCACGGAGGACGGTTCCGTCTTAAGGGATGGGTGGCATGATCTGGAGGGGATGACCTGCTATTTTGATACGTATGGCACATCTTACCGCAGCAGATGGTTTAATCTGGGTGATGACCGCTATTATGTGGATGGGAATGGGTCCAGACAGAGCGGCTGGTTTTCCATTACAGGCACTGGCAGCAATGGACAGGAGTATACAAACTGGTATCACGCTGATTCCAATGGAGTGTTATGGCGCAATGGCTGGAGGGAGATAGATGGGAACTGGTATTATTTTGACGCTAACGGCCTGAATTACCGGAAACGCTGGTACACAGACGGGAATGGGGACAGGTATTACCTGGATGAAAAAGGAATCCTGCAGGATGACGGCTGGTTTAAGCTTGAATACACCAACAGCAGCACCGGCGTCATAACAGAAAACTGGTATTATGCATCTGAATCCGGTGCTGTATTCAAAGGCGGTTTTAGGGAGCTGGAGGGAAAACGATATTATTTTGACGCCAATGGCCTGAATTACCGGAAACGGTGGCTGACCGAGCAAAGCGGCAAGAAACGTTACATTGGGGATGAGGGGTATTTATATCAGGATCAATGGTTTGTCATCAGTGGTCTGGATTCCAGGAATTCAGATTACAATAACTGGTACTATGCTGGCAAAGACGGATATGTGCGTATGGACGGCTGGTATAAAATTGACGGACAGCATTATTGTTTTAATACATCAGGCGTTATGCGGACCGGCTGGCTCACAGAGACCGCGGATGATGACGATGACGAGTATTCCTATTATTACTGTGGGAAAGACGGCGCCAGGGTAACTGGCTGGCAGTGGCTGGAAATCCCGGAAGGCTGGATGGATAATTCGGATGTGGCGGATTATGTACAGGACCATGGCCAGTACGCTTATTTTTATTTTAGTAAATCTTCTGGAAATAAGAAGCGCTCTTCCAGCGGGAAAAAGGAAGTTAAGGTGGATGGGGTAACCTACTGCTTTGATGAAAAGGGAATCATGCATCAGGGCTGGGTAAAACTCACCTCAACAACGCCAGAGATAAAAGGCTACCGCTATTTCTACCAGCCGGAATCCGAACAGGATAAGACATTCATCCAGGGGGAACGGGCAGAAGGGACATGGCTGAAAATAGATGGTCCCGCGGACCTTAACAGTTCCGGGCAAAAGGAATGGTACTATTTCGACCAAGCAGGAAAACCGAAATGCGGTAATGAAAACAGCTATGCGGTTGAGAAAATCCGCGACAGCTATTATGTTTTTGACATGTATGGGGCTGCGCAGTACGGCCTCATAGAGGTGAACGGGGATTTCTATTATTGCGGAGGCCCGGACGGGAACAGGAAATGCATTACCGGCAAGACCATGCTGAATGACGGCATAGGAGCCGCCCGTTCCCAGTATTATTTTGACCTTAAGGGAAAAGGGATTACCGGCATCAAGGATGGGGCGTTTTACTATAAGGGAAGGCTCCAGAAAGCGGATTCATCAGCCAGATATGAGGTATTTGACATACCGGGAGAAGGAAAACGGCTGGTTAATTCCAGCGGGAAAATCATGAAGAATACTAAGGTAACAGACGGGAATGACCAGAAATGGGTTCTTGGCTCAGGCGGGAAGATTCTTACCTATGGTTCCGATGAAGTGGCTGAGATACTGGCGCCCGAGGCAACGGTTTCCTATTGACACGGGTGGAAAACGCACAGATGGAAGGATTGTTATAAGTCGTTGAATAAGCAGAAAGCATGTGCGCCGGTAAGGAAGCAACAAGAATAGGAGGATGTATGTAGGGAATATTATACCATAAAATCCAACAGGGCGCCGAGGCAATTTCCGTTGTAGGATTCTTGCCGTGGCTCATGAGGATTTCAGGAGACTTGTCATGGTTCCATGTAAATGTTGTAAAAGAGGTGGAATGATGGAAAAACAGATAAAGATAGCAGTGGTTGGCATGGGATATGTAGGACTGTCCAATGCAGTACTGCTTGCACGGAAAAATACGGTATGTGTGTTGGATGTACTGCCCGAAAAGGTGAAGCTGATAAACAGCGGACAATCCCCGGTTGCAGACCAGGAACTGGAATCCTGCCTGAGTGGAAAAAAACTGATGCTGTCCGCCACGACAGACGCCAGGACGGCATATCAGGACGCGGATTTTGTCATTATCGCAACCCCCACTGATTATGATATGGAGCAGAACTATTTTGATACGTCATCTGTGGAGGATACCATTGAAGCCGCGCTGCGGATTCAGCCCGATGCCTGTATTGTTATAAAATCCACACTCCCTTTGGGGTTTACAAAGAAAATCCGGTCCCTGCACCGGAACGGATTCATTCTGTTTTCCCCGGAATTCCTGATGGAGGGCCGGGCGCTTTATGACAACCTATATCCCTCAAGAATCATCCTGGGGCTGGATATGGGGGACCCTGCCCAGATGGAGAAGGCCCGCGCATTTGCAGGCCTGTTAAAAGACGCTTCCCTAAAGGCGGAGGTGCCGGTCCTTTACATGGATTCAACCGAGGCCGAGGCCGTTAAACTGTTCTCCAATACATATCTGGCCATGAGGGTGGCCTTTTTTAATGAGCTGGATACCTATGCAGAGGCGTATGGATTAGATACGGAAAGCATCATAAACGGGGTATGTCTGGATCCGAGAATCGGTAACCACTACAATAACCCTTCCTTTGGATATGGCGGATACTGACCGTCCAAAAACACACAACAGACTGCCGGTT
>OCAS01000305.1_pt1 | contig 46712 bp, 32 predicted proteins | sample 1550751 | NCBI WGS metagenome assembly OCAS01 (sample SAMEA2580301, study PRJEB22360) | human gut metagenome | biome: human gut; feature: human-associated habitat; material: faeces | place: Denmark | collected 2008/2010
TAGCCGCAGTAATGGCACATCATGCGCCCATCCCGGTGCAGTGTCAGGGTCACGTCGCAGTGAGGGCATCTGACGGCCTCGCCGCAGGAACGGCAGGACACAAAATTGGCATAGCCCCTGCGGTTGATAAACAGCATGACCTGCTCTCTTTTCTCCAGCCGTTCCTCTATCAGCGCCTTAAGGCGCCTGCTGAAAATAGAGCGGTTCCCCTCCTTTAATTCTTCCCGCAAATCCACGATCTCAACCTGGGGAAGGCAGGCATCCTCCTTTGCCCTCTCTTTCAGGGTAAATAGCCCGTACTCTCCCCTTAAAGCCCTTGTGTAGGATTCCAGGGATGGGGTGGCTGACCCCAGCACAAGGGAGGCTTCGTTCATCTGGGCCCGCTTTGCGGCCGCCTCCCTGGCATCATAACGCGGGGACAGTTCGCTTTTATAAGCATTTTCATGCTCCTCGTCAATAATGATAAGCCCCAGGTTTGCAAAGGGGGCAAAAAGGGCGGAACGCGGACCAATGACGATGTCAATATCGCCTGTCCTGGCCCGTTCATACTGGTCGTACCGTTCCCCGGCAGACATCCGGGAATTCATAACCGACACCCGGTTGCCAAAACGGCTGTAAAACCGCATCACGGTCTGCCAGGTAAGGGAAATCTCCGGAATCAGCACAATCACCTGACGTCCAGCCGACAGCACATGGGCAATGAGCTCCATGTAAACTTCCGTCTTACCGCTTCCCGTCACCCCGTGAAGCAAATAGGTACGCCGGATTCCCCGGTCGTATTCCCCAATGACAGCATCCGCGATCTCCCGTTGGAAAGGATTCAGTTCAGGGGGAGCGCCCCACAGTCCTGATTCCTGATCATCCGAAACAGCCTGGTTCCTCTCCCGGCTGCCCATGAGCTGCTTCATTTCCTCCAGGGGATTCCGGTACTTTTCCACCACCTCCACGGCAATGATACCGGCCTCCAAAAGAGGCTTGATGGCTGACGGCGTAAGGTTCAGCCGGTTCATAGCCTCCTCATACGGAATAGCGCTTGTCAGAAGCAGCGCCTCTAAAAGCCGCAGCTTTGCCTTATGCTTCTTTCTCCCGGCTTCCTCCGCCAGTTCTTCAAGCACTCCCCTGCCCACCAGGGTACGGATTCTCCGCTTGGGAGCCTCCCTGACCTTCTGTTTTACAGGCAGGACTGTTTTTAACGCCTGATTCATGGTGGAGCCATACCGCTCCTTCATCCACCAGGCCAGCCAAATAAGCTGGGACTCCGCAGCCACGCTTCCCTGCACAATCCCAGCCACATCTTTTAGTTTATGGACATCTATCTGGGCCTGGTCCGTCAGATCCACCACATAGCCCCTGCGCTGTCTGTTTCCCTGCCCAAAGGGTATGCGGACCTGCTGCCCCACCTGAATCTTTCCCTGAAGCTCCTCCGGTATTCTGTACTGGAATGTCCTGTCCACATTTTCATGGGAAATATCTATGATAATACTGGCATATCTATGCGCCACTTACGTCACCTGTCTGTCTTGTTATTTTGTACTTGGTTATTATACATGAGAATTGAATAAAATGCAAATGGGGGGTAGGGACGCAAACGGGGATGGGGGATCGCGTCCGTGAGAGGGAGACGGACGGGGGCGGGATTGATGGTTTTCGCGGTGGCAGGGACTAAGACGCCGGGGCGGGCCAGAGGGGAGGATCGCGAAAACTACGCAGAACTCTTGATGAGTTCTGCTCCGTGTTCACTTTGCTCCGGGCGTTGTGCGCCCTGCGCAACCTCCCCTCTGGCCCGTCCCGCCGCCTAAGTCCCTGCGAACCGCTCCAAATTCACTCCCGCCCCCGTCCGCCTCCCTCTCACCCACTGCTCTTTTGACGTTTGCTGGTTCTTCCCCGCCAAGGGAGTGAAAGATACTGCTCGCTGGGAGTATTCTTTATTGGGATTGGCTTGTTTTGGGGCTTGTTTTGGGGCTTGTTTTGGGGGGAGTGGTTTGTTTTTGGAATATGTCTATTGCATGGCTGGTAATGCCTGTCAGGTCTTTGCGTTCGCAGGTGGCATAGTGGTATTTTAAGTATAATTGGAATGTTTCATCATCCATTTTGTCGATTGCTTCCCGGATGAGCAGCGCACAGCCGTCTGATGCTGCGTAATGCAGGCGTGTTGTCGGGAATATGGACATTAAATCGTCGATGTCTTCTTTACGTACAAGTTCAAACAGATCTTTGGGCTCGGATTTGGCGGCGAATGTTTCGGGGTCCAGCAGGCCGTTTTTTATGTATTCGGCTGCATTGATATTGCCGCGGTTGAATCCTTCGTCCAGAAGACAGCCGTCGGATATGACGTATGCTGCAAAGATGATGCCGCCCTGTTTTGTGACACGGATGGCCTCGCCCAGCGCCTGGCGCTTGTCTTTTTTTGTGTATAGATGGTATAAGGGCCCTAACAGCAGCGTGATGTCGTATTGGTTGTCCGAAAAGGCTGATAAGTCCAGTGCATTGCCCTGGGTAATTGTTATATGTTCTGCCTGCAGCGTATGCCTGCAAAATACTTCTATGTTATGGGGAACCAGTTCTACTGCGTCAACCGTATATCCCAGACGCGCCAGCGCATGGGAATACCGGCCGGTTCCTGCTCCGATTTCAAGAACACGGCTGCCGGGTTTTATGTATTTTTCTATGTAGCGCATGGTTGTAAGAAATTCCACGGTCCCATGCCTTGGACTCAGCCGGCTGTCCTCGTCATAGTTATTATAATAATCAATGATGTATGGATTTGTTTTCATATCGCACCCCTATGTTATATTGATTCGGTTATACCGCTAACGGATAAGGTCCAGTCCGGTTTTTCCTGTCTTATGAGAGCTGTCAGCATGTTTGCAGCCATTTTTTCTATATGGCTTCTGTCCAGTGTTATTTTTTGCGCCGCTGCTAAAACCGCTATGCCGTGGGAATAAAGAAATAAATCTATAAAGATTGCCTTTGCCCGCTCCGGCTCGATTCCAATGGTATCAGAAAATACCCTTTCCCTCTCCCCGTTGCCTGCCTCCATATAGAAATCCTTTGGCTCCGCCATATTCAAATCCATATGGTTTATAAACAACAGCCTGAACAAATTCGTCTCCTCTCTCGCAAACTCAATGTACGAAAGCGGCAGAACCAGACATGGATTTATGTGTTCCAAACTGCTGTAATTCTCCACGTACTGACTGTAAAACTCATATGCAAAGTCAAGAAATTCCTTTCTTAATTCCTCCATGTTCTCATAACATGTAAAAATAGGCCGCGTGGAACATTGTAATCTGCCTGAAATACTTCTGGCATTAACAGACTCAAATCCTGCCTCTCTTGTAATCTCCAGAACCGTATTCAGAATCATTTCTTTCGTTATCTTTGCTTTAGGCGGCATCGGCTTACCTCGCTCATTGTCATATTATATCAGCAGCTTAACGCATGTACCATCACATGCATCCCACCAGTTACACCACATCCGATATGTCACAAAATTTGTGCAAAACGTTATGCAACAAATGTTATACAACTATTGTTGCACAACAATCAATAACTGTCAAGCCCTATTCAATCTTTTATAATTTATTTAATATTTTATAATTTATACTCCCCCTTCCTCACTAAAAAGTGCGGTTCATCCATCCGCAATGGAATTAACCGCACCCACCAGCAAAACAATAATCTTCTATTTTAAAAAGCATCAGGAAATACCCAGAGGAAGGTACACCCATTTCTCTGATTGTGCAGTGAAGTACCGGGAGACCTATTATACGTAGTGGGTGGGAGCAAGGGGGAAGGAAGCTGGGGATGCATCTGCAGGGGCTTAGTCGGTCTTAGGGGGTGGAAAAAGGCGTTAAGAGTCAGACCGCACAGCTGTCTGAGCGCAGCGAGTTTGGGCGGTCTGACTCTTGCTTTCAGCCGTTTTCCAGCCCCTTAGACCGGACTTGCCCCGAAGCCGTATCCCCAGGTTCCTTCCCCCTTGCTTCCACGGACGCGATTCCACCGCCTCCCGCAACCTCCCACTCCCAATCCACTCACTCCACAACCCCCGCTCTCCTCTCAAACCCCTTAAACCTTCCCGAAAACATCAATGCCCTGAATATCCAGTCAATGAACATGCCGTACCATACCCCGGAAAGTCCCAGGTCGAATATGTATACAAAGAGGTATGCAAACCCGATACGGAATACCCACATGGAGAATACGGACACTGCCATGGTAAATTTGGCGTCCAAGGAGGCCCTCAGGGCATGGGGGATGGTGAAGGCCAGGGGCCATATAACCATGGCTATGCTGTGGATCAGGATCAGCTCACGGGCCATAAGGGCTGCCTGGGGGGACAGATGATAGATTCCCACCAGCGGACCGGACCAGATGACCATGGCTGTGCTGAATACGGCCAGGATTCCATAGACCACCATAATAAGGGATTTGGTGTCGCTCTTGGCTTCCTTTAGACGGCCTGCGCCAACGCATTGGCCCACTATGGTCACCAGTCCTAAGCCGATGGCATTTCCCGGAAGATAGAGCACGGTCACCAGGTTGCTGGCCACGGCAAAGCTGGCTATGGATACTGTGCCAAGGGAGGAGACAAGACTCTGAAGGAATATCTTGCCAAACTGGAACATGCCGTTTTCCAGCCCGTTGGGAATTCCGATGGACAGGATATTCTTTATCATATGGCGGTCCGGAATCAGGAACTTCCAGCTGTTGAGACGAATGGTATTGTTCCGGTTCTGTATAAGGACAAACATCATAAAGGCTGCTGTCACACGGCTTATGAGGGTGGGCCAGGCCACTCCGGCCACACCCATCTTAAGGCCGAACACGCAGATTGCGTTTCCTATAATGTTAATCATATTCATGACAAAGGAAGTCATCATGGATACCTTTGAGTTGCCCATGGAACGGAACAGGGCTGCGCAGGCATTGTAGAGTCCGATAAAGGGATATGACAGGGCTGTGATCCAGAAATAGGTCTGGGCGTTGTCCATTACATCCTGTTCCACTTTTCCAAATATACCTCCCAGCAGGTGGCGTCCCCCTGCAAGAGCTGTCCCGGCAATGATGACTGAAAGAAGCAAGGTCACCAGGACCAGCTGCCCGGCTGCCTTTCTGGCATCCCTGGGCTGCTCCTTGCCCAGGTACTGGGCCGATATAACGGCGCCTCCGGTAGCCAGGGCTCCCATGATTTGTATGATTAAGACGCTGATGGAATCCACCAGGGAAACGCCGGAGACCGCGGATTCCCCCACTGCGGCCACCATCACCACGTCCACCATTCCCACCAGCACTGCCATGATTTGTTCCGCAATAAGGGGAGCCAGAAGTTTTATCATTTGTTTTCTGGAAAACATATCTTACGTTCCTCTTTCTCTCATAGTTCCAGCAAATACCCAGCCATAATACCCGGAGGCGCTTTTTCCTCTCAGGTCTGTGGCTGGGTATCCGTGGGACAGGCCAGGGCCTGCCCTTTATTGTTTTTCTGCATTCATTACCGCACTTCGTAGCTCCCGGAACCCATGGCCTTCATAGAGGTGCTGTAGAACCTCCTTGCGGCCCGAATCAGATAACAGGTATCCTTGATTCCCACTGTCTCGTAGGGGGAATGCATGGACAGCTGGGGCAGTCCGATGTCTACTGTGTTCACAGCCACATGACTGTTGGAAATATTTCCCAGAGTGGAGCCTCCTGCCTTGTCGGAACGGTTGGTAAATGCCTGGCAGGGTACTCCCTCTTCCTGGCACAGTGCCCTGAACACGGCAGCTGAAAGTCCGTCTGTGGCGTACTTTGTGCTGTATTTGATGACGATTCCCTCATTCATATAGGGACGGTTTACGGGATCTGATTTGTCTCCATGGTTGGGGTGGGCTGCGTGGGCATTGTCAGCGGAAACCATGAAGCTGGAGGCAATGGCCATCAAATACTCCTCCTCGCTCCTTCCCATGGCGCTGTTAATCCGCCTCAGCACATCTTCCAGGAAGGTGGAGTCAGCTCCCTGCTTGGTCAGGCTGCCTATCTCCTCATTGTCAAATACCGCGTGAACACTTACACACTCCGGATGGCCGCCCTCCAGGAATCCCTTCAAGGTGGAATATGCGCACTGCAGGTCGTCTAAATGGCCGCAGGATAAGAACTCCCCGCCGGCCCCCCAGATACTTCCGGGCACGCGGTTGTAGAGATAGAGATCATGTCCCAGGATGTCCTCTTTTTTTACCCCTGCGCTCTCAGCCACCGTTTCCATAAAGGTTCCCTTTGCGTCCGCGCCGCCGTATAAGGGCAGCATGTCTACCTGGGCATTATACTGATAACCCTCATTGACCTCACGGTTAAAATGGATGGCCAGGTTTGGTATCATAAGCAGATCGCGGTCCACCTTTACCAGCTTTGTGGCAATGCGGTTTCCCTCCTTCACTGCCAGACGGCCTGCCACGGAAAGGGGACGGTCAAACCAGGGAGCGCACAGCATACCGCCGTATTTCTCCACATTCAGCTTCACATAGTGGTTCTCTGCCTCCATCTCCGGATTTTCCTTGATTTTAAAGGAGGGGGAATCACTGTGGCTGGCCATGATCTGGAAACCGGAAAATGCCTTTCCCGGCACCTTAAAGGACACAATGGATGAACCGTTCCTGGTCACATAGTAGGATCCGCCCTCTGTGAGCTCCCACTTTTCTCCCTCATGAAGCTGTGTGAAGCCCGCCTCCTCAAGACAGTCCGCAATGGACTGTACCGCGTGGAAGCAGGTGGGGCTTTTTTCAAGAAAACCGATGAGTTCTTTGGCTGTGCTTAAGCAGTCTTCTCTGTCTATATTCATATGATATCTCCTTTGTCTCTTATTTCTCCTCTACTGTACCATAAAGACATCGCCACGGCAATGCGGGAAGCTTAACTTTTTTTCTCCTTTGCTGCCATCCATGGCATAATGAACCCAAGTCCTACCAGCACAAAGGGAGTCACGATATTCAGAGCCAGCTGGAAGGGGTCTTCTGAGTAAATACCTGTCAGACATGCAAAGGCCGTGAATAGAAAGCACCAGCCGCCCACCAGGATGCCTGCTGTTTTCCCCTTCACAAACCTGTACTCGCCGCAGAACGCATCCCCGGCCCTTTTTAAGGCAATGTATGCCGCAAAGACCCACAGATATCGCAGGGGCATGCACACCGAGTTTACCTTGACCAGCCAGCGCACCAGAGCGTCCACATTCCTGATGCCAAAGGCAGGGACCACAATCAGCACACAGACAATGAGCGTCACCAGCCTGTGTCCGTTCACATAGGTGCCGTGTTCATTTTTCTCAAACATCTTGCCGGGGATAAAGCGGGAATCCGCACTGTCCAAAAGCATTCTGAGGGGCGCGTCCACGGACAGGACCATAACGGAAAACTGTCCGATCAGATTGGTCAGCGCGTATACAACCACAAAGAAATTCCCCACATGGTAATATTCACCCAGCTTCTGGAACGCGTAGTAGGCTCCGTTGGTCATCAGGTCCTGGGGAATATGATTGGAGTCAAACATCATGCCCAGGGCAATGGTGCCCAGGATGGCGGTCACGGCCACCATGGCTGCCAGGGCTACCATGCCCTTTGCAAAATCCCTGGAAGGATCCTTCATCTTATTTACATAGGGGGAAATCTTCTCACATCCTCCCACCGCAAAAACCAGGATGGAAAGGCTCAGAAAAAAATTGGCGTTAAAATCCGGTATAAAGGACGAAGGGGACCAGTCAATGGCTAAGAAGGCACCGTCTGTCAGGGCCGGAGCAGCCACCATCATGACAATGAACAGCATGGACATGATGAACATGGCGGAACCTGCCAATGTGGCAAGCCTCTTTAGTACCCCCATCCCCTTGCCGGACAGGTACATGGCAAACAGGAAAATGACCAGGCACAGAATCTGCATCACCGTGGTGTTCATGCCGCTGGCCCTCTTGTCCTGGAACAGGGCCCAGCTGGCTGCAATCACAGTGGAATTCGGCTTCTGGGATATATAGGGCATGTGGACCACCCAGTAGGTCCAGCCTGCGTAGTAAGCCATCTTGGGCCCTATGGTCTCATGAATCCAGGAGCTGACCCCGCCTCCGGCATGCTTGAAGGTGGAGCCCAGCTCACCCACCATCAGGGCATAGGGCACAAAATAAATGGCAAATATAAGAATCCAGGATACAATGGCCTTTAATCCGCCGTATTCCGAAAATCCGTTTATCACATTCCCAAATCCCCAGACCGTTGAAAAAGCCATAAAAGCCAGGGTATGCCAGAGAATCTTTTTATCATCTTTCTGCTGCATCACAATGTTTCTCCTTATCTCATTCAGAATGTACTCTCTGTGACATTTCTGTCCATATCGTACATTCTTCCCAAAATGAGGGAAAGATATAAGCACTCAGATAGAATCATGACCTGGTTTCCTTCAGATGCTTTACTGCCTCGGACAGCTTCATGCTGTTGGAGCCTTTAAAAAGAATGCAGTCGCCCTCCCTGATGTTTTCGTCCAGCCACTTTTCTGCCTGGGCCAGACTGTCTATTTCAATATGAGGCGTCGCTGCGCGGGCTTCATCCATTCCGCTGCCGATGCAGGCTGCCAGCTCTCCAAGCAAAAGAACCATGTCCAGTGGATGTTCTCCTATGTAGGCGCCTATTTCGGCATGGAACCTTTCCGTATCCGGACCCAGCTCCTTCATGTCGGCCAAAACCGCAATCTTTCGTTCTCCCTTCACGCTGTCCAACACCTCCAGTCCGGCCTTCATGGACACCGGGCTGGCATTGTAGCTGTCGTCAATGACAGTGACGCCGCCCCATTCAAATATCTGCTGGCGTCCCTTGTAGCCCTTAAACTGTCCCAGGGCCAGTGCCGCCTTCTCCATGGAAAGCCCGTATGTATCCGCCACTGCCAGGGCCGCCATGGCATTGCTCACCATGTGGCTTCCCATAACCTGAAGGCGCACCCTGACCCTGCAGTCACCGTGAACCGCCGTGAACACGGGATACCCCTCTTCCAGGTGCAGGTCCTCTGCCCTGTAGTCACACTCCCTGCCCAGTCCGTACAGCACCTTCTTCCTGCCCCCCTTCGGAACCACTGAGGCCAGAAGAGAGTCGTCGCCGTTTAAGAACAATATGCCCTCTGACGGCATTCCCTCCTGGATATGGAGCTTTTCCTCCAGAATGCGTTCCTGGGATCCCAGCTGTTCGATGTGGGCTATTCCTATGTTGGTCATGACGGCACAGTCCACCCTGGCCACCCTGGCAATACGCTCCATCTCCCCGGGTTCGCTCATCCCCAGCTCAATGACGCCAATCTCAGCAGACTGCGGGATCTCCGCAATGGTAATGGGCACTCCCACCTGGCTGTTGCTGTTGCCTGGTGTCTTATAGACCTTGAATCCGGCGCTCAGGGCCTCCGCTATCATTTCCCTGGTAGTGGTCTTTCCCACGCTTCCCGTGATTCCCACCAGGGGAAGACTCAGGCGTTTCCTGCAAAAACTCCCCAGGTCCTGAAGGGCCTTCTTCGTGTCAGACACCTCAATCCATGCTGCCTGAAGTGCTTTCCTCTCCTGCTCCCTGTTTTCCCCGCACTGCTGCCGGACACAGGCTTTAACCTCCTCCCCGCAGTGATGTTCGCTGGTAAATACCACGGCCGCCCCGCTGTCAATTGCCTGGCAGAGAAAGCGGTGGGCGTCCACCCGCTCACCCACTATGGGCACAAACAGGTCATCCCCCTCCATTTTTCTGGAATCCAGGCTGATGTGTTTTGCATGCTGATCCTCCTGGCCATGGAGCAGGTTTCCTCCTGTGGCTTCAAGCAGTTCCTTAACCGTTATTCCTGTCATACTGTGTCTCGTCTCCCAACTCTTTTATGGTTTCTTCAATGACTTCCCTGTCCAGGAAATGATGGCGCACGCCGTTGATCTCCTGATAGTCCTCATGTCCTTTGCCGATAACTGCTATCATATCCCCTGGCTGCGCATGAAGGATGCTGCGGCGGATTGCGTCCCTTCTGTCAGGAATTTCAACAAAGTCCCCTCCTGTTTTTTCTATGCTTCCCCGGATATCCGCCATAATGTCCTCCACCTTTTCATACCTGGAGTTGTCTGCCGTGATGATGCTTAAATCAGCCAGCCTTCCTCCAATCTCACCCATGGAATAGCGTCTGTCCTTGGAACGGTTGCCGCCGCATCCAAATACCACCACCAGCCGCCTGGGATGATACTGGCGCAGGGTGGTAAGAAGGCTCTCCATGCTTACCGCATTGTGGGCGTAGTCTACCAGGACCGTACACCTGGACGAGGTGTGGACGATTTCCATACGTCCATTGACACGTATGTGCTCCAGGGCGTGGACAATCCTATCTTTTGGAAGTCCCAGGAAGGAGCATACGCACAGGGCTGCCAGGGCATTGTCCACGTTGAACAGGCCGGGAATTCCCAGACGGACGTCCATGTCCAGGTTCCCTGTGACATCAAACTCCGTGCCCACAAAATCCGGACGGGACACATACCGGACGTTTGAGGCTTCAAAGTCTGCCTTCGTCTCCCCGTCCTCCTTTACGCGGTACGTATAAAGCCGGCAGGATGCGTCCTTTACGATTTCTTTAAAATGCCCGTCGTTTAAGTTTACCAGCCCTATCCTGCACATGCTCAAAAGACGTGATTTGCAGCAGAGATATTCCGCAAAATCAGCGTGCTCATCCGGCCCGATGTGGTCCGGGGATATATTGGTGAAAATGCCGTAATCAAAGGCGAGGCCGTCCACCCGGTGCATCTTGATTCCCTGGGAGGACACCTCCATAATCATATACTGGCAGCCTGCCTCCGCCATTTTCGCAAAGGACTGGTGCAGTTCATAGGATTCCGGCGTGGTATTCATGGTAGGGGTCACCTGTCCATTGATCACCGTGCCTGTGGTGCCTATCATCCCCACCTTTTTTCCTGCCGCTTCAAGAATGGCTTTTATCATATGGGTGGTGGTGGTCTTTCCCTTTGTTCCCGTCACGCCAATGGTAATCATTTTGGACGCAGGATAACCGAACCTGGCTGCCGAGAGAAGAGCCAGGCCTCTCCTGGCCTCTGCTGTCTTAAGTATTGTCACCCGGCCCATCTCATCCTCCGCAAGTCCTGAGGCAGCCAATTCCTCCTCAATGTCCCGCTCCGTCACAAGGACGCGGACGCCAGCGCGCAGCACATCCGGTACAAACCGGTGGGAATCCACCCGGGTCCCCGCCATACACACAAACACAGCTCCGGGCACTGCCTTTCTGGAGTCGTAGACCACCTCTGTGACCTCCACATCCAGGCTTCCTCTGACAAGTTCATAATCCAGCTCATTCAACCAGGTTCTAAGTATCATATCAATACCTCATTTCTTTTTCGTGCAACTTATATTATGCCAAAATATATCCTGGCCCGGCGCTCCTTTTTCGGATGCGCCGGGCCAGGCCCATTTCCTAGAAAAGTCCGGTAATCTTACCGTTCTCGTCCACATCAATGCTGTCTGCCGCCGGTTTCTTCGGAAGTCCCGGCATGGTCATGATGGAACCTGTAAGCGCCACCACGAAGCCGGCGCCTGCTGATACATAGGCATCCCTTACATTGATGGTAAAGCCGGCGGGCCGTCCTAACTTGGTCTGGTCGTCCGACAGGGAATACTGGGTCTTGGCCATACACACCGGCAGGTTTCCAAAGCCCATATCCTCAATGCGCTTTAACGCCTTGGCAGCGGCCGGTGCAAAGGAAGCGCCGTCTGCTCCGTAAATCTCTTTTGCAATGGTGTTAATCTTATCCTTAAGGCTCATCTCATCCGGATAGAGTACATGGTACTGGGTCGGCTTGTTCTCCAGTGTCTCCATTACCTTTTCAGCCAGGGCAATGCCGCCCTCGCCGCCCTTTGCCCATACCTCGGACAGAGCGAACTCGCATCCCCTGTCTTCGCAGAACTTCTTGATATAAGCATATTCTGCCTCGGTATCGGATATGAAGGAATTGAGAGTAACCACCACAGGCACGCCGAACTTCTGGAGGTTCTCAATGTGCTTCTCCAGATTCACAATGCCCTTTTCAAGGGCTTCCAGATTCTCAGCTGACAGCTGGTCCTTGGGCACGCCGCCGTTGTACTTAAGGGCCCTGACCGTAGCCACCAGAACCACTGCGTCCGGCTTAAGTCCTGCCTTGCGGCACTTGATGTCAAGGAACTTCTCAGCTCCCAGGTCAGCACCGAAGCCGGCCTCTGTCACTACCACGTCTGCCAGCTTCAGGGCTGTCTTCGTGGCTCTCACGCTGTTGCATCCGTGGGCGATGTTGGCAAACGGGCCGCCGTGTACCAGGGCGCCTGTATGCTCCAGGGTCTGGATCAGGTTGGGCTTTAACGCTTCCTTAAGGAGGGCTGCCATGGATCCCACTGCATGGAGCTGCTCTGCGGTCACAGGCTCTCCTGCAAAATTATAGGCCACAATAATCTTGCCCAGACGGTTCTTTAAATCCTCCATGTTGTCTGCCAGGCACAGGATCGCCATGATTTCAGAAGCCACTGTAATGACAAAGTGATCCTCCCTGACCATGCCGTCTCCCTTTGCTCCCAGGCCCACCACGATGTTGCGCAGAACGCGGTCATTCATGTCCACGCAGCGCTTCCACTGGATCTGCCTTGGGTCAATCCCCAGGGCATTGCCCTGCTGGATATGGTTGTCTAAGAGAGCTGCCAACAGGTTATTGGCGGAGGTAATGGCATGGAAATCACCTGTAAAATGCAGGTTTAAATCCTCCATGGGCACAACCTGGGCATAACCGCCGCCGGCTGCTCCTCCCTTAACGCCGAAGCAGGGGCCCAGGGACGGCTCTCTGAGGGCTATGATGGCCTTCTTTCCCATCTTTCCAAATGCCTCGCCCAAACCAACCGTGGTGGTGGTCTTTCCTTCTCCTGCCGGTGTTGGGTTTATGGCTGTTACCAGCACCAGTTTTCCGTTGGGACGGTCCTTTACCTGCTCCCAGAGTTCATCTGTCAGCTTTGCTTTGTATTTACCGTAAAGCTCCAGGTCATCCTCCCCGATTCCGTAAGCAGCAGCCACTTCCTTAATAGGCTGCATCACGGCCTCCTGCGCAATCTCAATATCTGATTTCATATTTTTGTTCCTCCTCTTATATTACGCCCCACGGTTTCCCGCCTTTGCAGGTCCGTCAACGTTTTATTCAAAAGCACCGGCCGCTGCTGCCCTTGCCGGCAGCCGCTGCTCTTGTTTCCCCATACATCCCTGTTCCCCTGCTCCGGCCCGCATGCGCCGCGCTTTCAGGGAACAGTTTCTAATACCCCTGCTCCAGCAGTTCTTCGAATTCTTCCATGCTCATAAGCACTTTCCTGGGCTTGGTACCCTCTTCCTCGCCCACTACCCCTGCTTCCGCCAGCTGGTCCATAATCCGGGCAGCCCGGTTGAAGCCAATCTTAAACATCCTCTGGAGCATGCCGATGGATGCCTTTTCTTTTTCAATGATAACCCTGCCAGCCTGGACAAAGTACTCATCCCGTTCAGAAGCCCCGCTTCCTCCGTCCATGGACGGGGAAGAGACACGGCTCTCCACTTCCGGATTATATTCCGCCACCATGCCCTGTTCTGTCAGGAATTCCACCACCCGGCCCACTTCCTCATCGGACACAAAGGCGCCCTGTACACGCTGGGGTTTGGGGAATCCAGCCGGATAAAAGAGCATGTCGCCCTTTCCCAGCAGCTTCTCGGCCCCGTTCATATCAATAATGGTCCTGGAGTCCACGCCTGAAGACACGGCAAAAGCAATCCTGGACGGCACATTGGCCTTAATCAGTCCGGTGATGACATTGACCGACGGCCTCTGGGTTGCAATGACCAGATGGATTCCCGCCGCACGGGCCAGCTGGGCCAGACGGCAGATAGCATCCTCCACTTCTCCCGGAGCCACCATCATAAGGTCTGCCAGCTCGTCAATGATAATGACAATCTGGGGCATCTTTACCGGCTTTTTGTCATCCTCTATATCCTTTATCTTTTCAACTCTTTCATTGTAGCCCTTTAAATCCCTGACATTGCACTCCGCAAACTTCTTATAGCGGTCCGTCATCTCGGCCACAGCCCAGTTCAGTGCCCCTGAGGCCTTTTTGGGGTCTGTCACCACCGGGATAAGCAGATGGGGGATTCCGTTATAGACACTGAGCTCCACCACCTTGGGGTCCACCATAATCATTTTAACATCCTCTGGTTTGGACTTGAAAATGATGCTCATAATCAGGGTATTGATACACACCGATTTACCGGAACCAGTGGCGCCTGCAATAAGCAGATGGGGCATCTTTCCGATGTCCGTCACCACCACCTGTCCGCCGATATCCTTGCCCACGGCAAAGGCCAGACGTGACTTGTGGTTCTTAAACGACTCCGCCTCCAGCAAATCCCTCAGGTATACCATGTTGTTCTCTTTGTTGGGCACCTCGATTCCCACCGCCGACTTGCCGGGAATGGGCGCCTCAATACGGATATCCGCCGCAGCCAGGCTCAGCTTGATATCGTCGGTCAGCCCCACTATCTTGCTTACCTTAACGCCCTGCTCCGGCAAAAGCTCATACCGGGTCACGGCAGGACCGCAGCTTATATTTGTAACCGTCACCCCAACACCAAAGTTATGGAGAGTCTGCTGCAGTTTAATGGCCGTGGCCTTATACTCATCCCCAGAAAAGGAACCGGCATTCTTAGCCCCCTTCTTAAGCAGACTGGTGGGCGGGAACACATATTCCTTCTTTACCGCCTCTTCCTTTTCCTTGATTTCCTGGGCCACCGCCATATTGGAATCGGTCTGTCCGGCCTCCTCCCGCTTCTTCTCAATCTTTTTCTGGAGAAGCTCTGTCTCAGTCTCTATAACCTTGCCTGATGCCGTAACCACCCGCTTGGGCTCCTCCGGCACAAATATGCTGTCATAATTGATACCCTGTTCCGACGGGTCTGTCTCATAGACATCTGTTTCCGGATCATCCGTTTCAGGAATTCCCGCCTCATGGTCTGCGGCTCTGTGCAGTCCTGTCCCGTGAAGGCCGGCCGTACCCGCGCTTTCAGCAGACAAGGCAGCTCCTTCTGCCATATCCCCAGACGTCCCATATTCTTCTTCCCAGGGAACCGTATCCTCACGGCCCCGGTCATGGCCATAACCGTTTACAGGATTCTCGTCCCTGTCCGCAGAGGACCTGACATGAAACTCCATCTCCTCCAGGGTCTTTAAATCCTTCTTCACATGGATGGTGTCATAGTCCTCCCCATCATGTGTCCCATACTCGTCCTCCACAAGAATGCCGGTGACCACCGGCGCTTCTTCCCGGCGTCCCAAACGGCTGTGGCCCTCTATAGACCTGGCCAGGGCCCCCAGTTCATCCGTGTCGTAGGAATCCCCGGCATCGGTCCCAGACTCCAAAGGCGGGTCAAACCTGCCCACAAACTCATCCGGCGGCAGGCTGTCCTTTGCGCCGGCTGTCTGGGCCGGCCCCCAGTCCTTCTCGTATGTATCGGGCATTTCGGGCATTTCCGGCATTTCCTCCAGATCCGCTCCAAACTCACGGTCAAATGCCTCCTCGTCATAATCCTCTTCCTCAGGCGTCATAAGCCTGGTGGCATTCAGATTAACTCCCCTCACCCTCTGTTCCTCGCGGATGCGCCTGCGCTCTTCCTCCCGCATGGCGTGAAGCTCCCTGCGCCGGTCCATATCCTCTCTGGCATACTGGTAAGCCTTGTCTCCTCCCCGCTTCACAGCAGACACAAAGGAGCGCTCCGTGATGCATACCATGCAGATGATGAACAGGACCACCAGAACCAGAAAGGTTCCCGGCTTCCCCAGTCCGATGGTAAGGAAGGAGGTAAGGACGCCTCCCAGCCATCCGCCGCCCGTACCGGTCAGGGTGGACTGCTTATAATATTCCATCCACTTCGCGCCGGCCGGAACCGTACCGAAGGCCAGCTGCAGCAGCCCGCAGACCGTAATCACAGCCCCTGCCACGGCTGCCAGCTTCATGGCAGCATGGATGTTTCCCTGGTTGGACAGATGGAAACAGGTGCCCACAAATATCAGTATAGGGAATAGATACCCCACCATTCCAAATATTCCCAGCTGTACTCCGCGCAGCACATCGCCCACCACGCCGCACAGCTTGAAATTGCTCAGAAATAAAAGAATGGCAACAGCAAAAGAGCAGATGATGACCACTTCTGCTCTCATGAATTCCGTATTATCCTGTTCATAGGCCTTTTTTCCGGTTGTCCCGCGGCTTTTGGAGGAAGTGCCTGTCTTTTTGGACGTGCTTCCCTTTGGTCTTCCCGGTTTTCTGTTCCCACTCTGCTGTCGTTTTGTTGTTTCAGCCACTTGATACAGCCTCCTGTCATTCTCTTACAAGTTGTCATACCGTATCAGCCTCCCATTCCCACAGCAGGCTGTCTCATTTATACAGTTAACTTATATTATGCTATATTTGAGGTTAAAATTCAAGTGGATTGTTTCAAAAGACGGAATCTACCGCCTGCGTTCCCGATCATCAATCATGGCATAAAGCTTTCCAAGGGCTTCCTTGATGCCTCCCACCTGGTTGATAAGTCCCGCCTCCACGGCCTGGGTTCCCACCAGAACAGTGCCCAGGTCCCTGGTCAGCATCTTTGTATTATGCATCAGCTCCCTCAGCTGGTCATAGGCGATATCGGCATGGTTTGATACAAACGTCAGTATGCGGTCCTGTATCATCTCAAAATACTCATAGGTCTGGGATGTGCCTATAACCATCCCCGTCATCCGCACCGGATGGATCATCATGGTGCCGGACGGCACAATGAAGGAATAATTTGTGGACACGGCCAGGGGAACCCCGATGGAGTGGCTTCCGCCTAACACAAGCGATACGGTGGGAAGACTGAGGGACGCAATCATTTCCGCGATGGCAAGACCCGCGTCCACATCCCCTCCCGATGTATTGAGCAGCACCAGAAGTCCGTCCACACTGTCGTCATCCTCTATTTCAGCCAGCTTCGGCAGTATATGGTCGTATTTTGTGGTTTTGCTGCTCCCTGAGGAATTCTCATGTCCCTCCACCTCCCCAATGATCGTGATGAGATGGATTTTCCTCTGCCTGCGGTTGTCCTCCAGAATGACCTGGCCATACTCCTCCAGCTTATTGTCTTCCTTTTCTTCTATTTCCTTTTCAAGCTTTTTGGCTTCATCGTCCTGCTGGCGTACCTGTCCGTTTCCGTTTTCCGCCTGACTGTCTCTTTTTTTCCTGTTGTTTTTTCCTTGTCCCATAATCAGACCACCCTTTCGTGAACATTCATCAATTAAGGATAGTCTGCACCGTGAACCATAAAATATGCGCTGTCTTTTACAGAGTTTCGCGCAAAAATAACCGGCCAGCAGAGACTGCTGACCGGCTTTCTGAATAAAATACCATTTTTTTTAATCTAGTCGCCCAACACATTCCTGATAGCAACAGGCGACCTGTAATTCCAGGTGGAAATCTTGATACCGCTCTTACGGCTGGCCGCATGGACTACCTGGCCGTTGCCGATGTAGATGGCTACATGGTTTACCTGTCCGCCGCTGCCCGCGTAGAATATCAAATCGCCGGGACGCATGTTGCCGGAGGTAACCGCCTTGCCCATCTTGGCCTGGGAGCCGGAATAATGGGGAAGGGACACACCGAACTGTTTCATGACCTGCATGGTGAATCCGGAACAGTCCACACCCTTTGTCAGGCTGGTTCCGCCCCATACATAGGGGTTGCCCACAAACTGAAGGGCGTAATTCACCACTTTGGAACGCCTGGACGCCGCGTTGTTGGCCGCCACCTCAGCAGGTGAGAACTTGATGGCCTCGTTCAGCGCGTAGCGCACCTCCACGTTGTTGTCCCTGGTGGAAATAAACGCCTTATCCACCTTGCTTCCGTCCTCTTCATCCACGGAATCCAGATCAATCTCCACCCAGCCGTCTAACTGGGCCACAACCGGATAACGCTCGTCCTTTACAATCTGGGTCCAGATTTTGGCCTCCGTATTGGGCTCCGTGCGCACATTCAGCACGTCTGTGTTGATAACCGCCTTGAGGGTGGCGTTCTGCATGGCTATATCCTTTGCCTCCTGGCCTGTGGCCGTGTACTGGGGGTCTGCCGAGATATAACCGATGATGGGGCCTGACTTAATCTTATACCAGCCGTCCAGGGTCTCCAGGATCTCGCCTGCCGCCTTGCTGGTCATCTTACCTATAATCTTGCCGTCTGACTTTGGCTCCTGGCGCACGTTCAGGTAGTTGTTCACCTTGGAAATCACCAGATTGTCATACTGGTTGATGGCCATGGCCTTCATATCCATTTTACGTCCTTCGTTCAGGGAATAGGCCACCTCAGCATATTCAGAGGAAATATATCCCTCTTCTATCTGAATCCAGCCGTCCTCCAGTCCCTTGACCACGTAGCGCTCTCCCTTTAAGGCCTGTCCGATAACATTTCCCGGATCCAGGGCAGGGGCCTGACGGATGTTCAGGTTGTCAGCCGTCACCGTGGCACGCAGCTTGACAAGCTCCTTTGCCTTTTCCCTGGCTTCGTCTCCGGTCAGAAGGTACTGGTTGCTGATGTAGCCCTCCACTCCGCCGGAGGTGATGTGGGACCAGTCCCCTTCCGTCGCCAGAATCTCGCAGGCTCCGTCCCCGGACAGTTTACCTATGATCTTGCCGTCAGTGCTTGGAGTCTCCCTTATGTTGAGGTAGCCGGACACCTGCACGATACCCAGATTGCTGTAGGAGCTGATTACATTGTCAATCTCCTGGGCTTCCTTCTGAGCTGCTTCCTCCTCCGGGGAAACACCGGCCGGATCCGCCTGGGCCGGGGTGGCGTTTCCCACCTGTCCCGTGGGGGCCGGTCCCGCTGCTTTGCCGGATACCGGCTTCTTGACTGCCTTTACTCCCAGCACAATGATTCCCACTGCCGCGATGGCAGCCAGCAGAAGCACCAGGTATCTGGGGTCCAGACGTTGATTCCGTTTTTTTCTGGCCTTGTTCAGGCTCGATAGATAATCCTTATGTTCAAGCATGATTCTATAATCTCCAACTCATTATTCGCCATAAAAGCTCATATGACGTTAAGTATATCATAAAAACAGACTCGAAAATGTGAAAAATTTCTTAAATTTTGCCGGTCCCCGAAGTATTTACATGAAATGCCCCGGAAACCGGCAATTTTACCGCCTGATAGGGATTACTTTGAGAGCAGCATGCGGTCATTGGCAAACTGTCCTCCGCTGGCCTCTGCAAACTTGGCAAGAAGGTCCTCTACGGTCAGGTTCTGCTTTTCCCTGCCGGATACGTCATAGATAATCCGCCCGTCATTCATCATGATAAGCCGGTTTCCTATCTGGATAGCGTCCTTCATATTATGGGTCACCATAAGAGCTGTCAGGTTCTGCTCCGTCACCATCTCATTAGTCAGGTCCAGCACCTTCCTGGCCGTCTGCGGGTCCAGGGCTGCCGTGTGCTCATCCAGCAGGAGAAGCTTGGGCTTCTGCAGTGTCGCCATGAGGAGGGTTAGGGCCTGTCTCTGGCCGCCTGAGAGCAGTCCCACCTTACTGCTCATGCGGTTCTGGAGGCCCAGTCCCAGCCTGGTCAGCAGGTCGCGGTAATAGTCTTTCTCATTGGCCCTGATTCCCCATCCCAGCCCTCTTTTCTGGCCCCTTCTGAAGGCCAGGGCCATATTTTCCTGTATTTCCATGCCGGCCGCCGTGCCCTTCATAGGGTCCTGGAACACCCGGCCAATGTATTTGGCCCGCTTGTATTCGGGCTGCCTGGATATATTCACACCGTCAATCTCGATCTTTCCGGAATCAATGGGGTACACGCCGGCTATCATATTGAGCATGGTGGACTTTCCCGCTCCGTTTCCCCCAATGACCGTCACAAAATCCCCGTCGTTCAGGGTCAGGTCAATGCCGTTTAATGCCTTCTTCTCATTGATGGTGCCTTTGTTGAATGTTTTGCGCACATTGGTCATGATCAGCATTATACATTCCCCCCTTCCGAGTATTCCTTGTAGGTCCTCCATTTATTGGCAGCTACCGGGATACAGAGAGCCAGGGTAACCACAATGGCGGATAAAAGCTTCATATAATTCGGATTCATTCCCATCTTAATGACAAAGGCCCGGATGACAAAATAGATAACGGAGCCGATAACTGCCGCTGACAGCTTAAGGGCAAAGTTGCGGAACCAGCCAAAGAGCACCTCCCCGATGACAATGGCTGCCAGTCCAATAACAATGGCTCCGGTACCCATCTGGATATCCGCGTACTTCTGCCCCTGGCACACCAGGGCGCCGGACATGCCCACCAGACCGTTGCTGAGCATCAGTGCCAGCAGCTTGGTCCACTTGGTATTGACTCCCAGGGCGCGGATCATGTCCTCGTTATTTCCTGTTGCCCTCAGAGCGCTGCCTATCTCCGTGCCGAAAAACCAGTACATCACGACAACCATAAGTATGGCTGCCGCAATGCCGATGACCTGGGACGCCTGGGCCTGGTTAAAGCCCGTGGCGGAAGAAACCATGGTCACAATGGACTTGGACTTGAGAAGGGGAATGTTGCTGCTTCCTCCCATAATCCACAGGTTGATGGACCACAGGGATATCTGGGTCAGAATTCCGGCCAGTATGGAAGGTATCTCAAATACCGTGTGAAGGATGCCTGTCACAAAACCCGCCGCCATTCCCGCCAGGGTGGCTATAAACAGGGCTGCCACCGGATTCATTCCCCTGCCCACAATCAGCGTGGCACAGACGCAGCCTCCCAGTGCAAAGCTTCCGTCCACGGTCAAATCCGCAATGTCCAGAAGCTTGAAGGTGATGTATACCCCCAGCACCATAATTCCCCAGAGCACGCCCTGTCCCACTGCATCTAACAGATTGGGGCCCATGCCCTGCATCAGATTCGCAAAATTCATATCTTATATTTACCTCCCTTTCCGTCTCTATCCCTTTGTGTGATTTAATGATGTAAATAGCTTGCCCAAACCGCTGTTCCCGGAAGCCTTACAGCTTGAGCAAACCATCTACCTTCTTTACCGGACGCCATTTTATCCGATAACCGCTATTTTGCCCGATGGCCGCTATTTTGCCCGATGACCGAAAAGAGGGTGCTGCAGGCCAAAGCGGTTTTCACCGTCTCTGCCCCGCAGCACCGCCTGTATCATCCTGAGCTGCCTGGCTGTCTATTTTAATCCGGATACATCAATCCCAAGTGTCTGGGCTGTTTCCTCGTTTACTGTCAGCTCACACTTCTCAGCCGGCAGGTACTCAATCGGCATATCAGCCGGTGACGCTCCCTCGGTGAGGATTTTCACAGCCTGCTGGCCGGTCATGTATCCCAGCTGGTAATAATCAATGCCGTATGTAGCCAGTCCGCCGTTCTGCACCATGCCTGCCTCGCCGCAGATAACCGGCAGATTGTTGTCTCCTGCCACCATTCCAACTGTGGCCATACCTGCTGCGATTACGTTGTCCGTTGGGGCGTAAACCGCATCCACGGCACCTACCATGGACTGTACCACGGTCTGAATCTCATTGGAACTGGATACCGTGTATTCCTTGCTCTCCATGCCTGCCGCCGCAATGGCTTCCTTTGCCATGTCAGCCTGGATCTTGGAGTTGGACTCTGCGGAGCAGTACAGCACGCCCACGGTCTTGGCTTCCGGAACCAGCTGCTTAAGCAGGTCGATCTGCTCCTTCACAGGAGTCAGGTCAGAGGTTCCTGTAACATTTGCTCCCGGCTTTTCATTGGTGTCAACCAGACCGGATTCAGCCGGGTCTGTCACTGCGGTAATCAGGACAGGGGTATCTTCCACTGCGCCCACCATGGCCTGGGCAGCCGGTGTAGCGATGGCCAGAATCAAATCCTTCTTCTCATTGGCGAACTTGGACGCCACTGTCTGGCAGGCTGACTGGTCGCCGGAAGCATTCTGCTGGTCAACCTCGTAAGCGATTCCAGCGTCGTCTAAAGCAGCGATGAAACCGTCATTGGCAGCGTCCAGGGCGGTGTGCTGCACCAGCTGGAGTACGCCAATCTTATAGGTGGTTCCCTCTGCCTTTGCAGCAGTCTCACTCTCTGATGCCTCTGCCCCGGTTGTCTCCTCCGCCTTTGAAGCCGTATCAGCTTCTGTCTCCTGGGACTTGGCGGCAGCTGACGTGGTTTCAGCCGTATTGCCTGCGCAGGCCGTCATGGACAGAACCATGGCGCCGGCTAAAACCAGGGACATGATTTTTGATGTCTTTTTCATAATACTATCTCCTCTTTCCACATAAGAATTCGTCCCCTATAAGGACGTTTCCTATCATACTACAAAAAAATTGCGCCGTCAATTTTATTACTTTAAATTTCTGTGATTTTAAAGTAATAAAGTGAAAAACTGGTGTTTTTTGCAGATATTTCCATTCTTATTTATGCATATCGAGAGGAATGGTGACAGTAAACTCTGTGCCCTTGTCTAACTCAGAGGTCACATGGATGGTTCCATGGTAAAAATTCACGATGTGTTTCACAATGGACAGCCCCAGCCCCGTACCGCCCTGTTTGCGGCTGCGGCCCTTATCCACCCTGTAGAACCGCTCGAATATGCGGTCCAGGCTTTCCTTTGGAATTCCCACGCCGTTGTCCTTTACCCTTACCAGCATGTCATCTCCCTGTTCACCCACCGTAATCCACACCTGGCCTCCGGGCCGGTTGTACTTGATGGCATTGGTGGCCAGGTTGGTAAACAGCTCCTTCATCTGCTGCAGGTTAGCACGGATACACAGGGGCTTGCAGTCCACATGGAGAAACACCTGGCAGGAGGCAGCCAGCGGCTTTAGGCTGTCCATGATCTCCTGGAGAAGCACGCTGATTCTCACATCGGAAAACATTACCTCGGCATCCATGGATTCCAGGCGGGATATCATCAGAATGTCGTTGATAAGCCCTGTCATTCCAGCGGCCTCCTTCTTGATTCTTTTTGCGAAATCCAGCTTCAGGCCGTCATCCTGAATCATGCCGCTCTCCAGTAACTCCGCGTAGCCCTGGATGGAGGTGATAGGAGTCTTAAGCTCATGGGACGCGTTGCTGAAAAATTCCTGGCGAATCTGCTTTTCCTTTTCAATCTGGCTTAAATATTCCTTTACGTCCTTTGACATATTCATGATGGTCTCGGCAATGACGTTGATTTCAGGATATTGGCAGCTTTCAAACTGCAGCTCCGTGTAATCCCCCTTTACCTTCATCACGGCTTTCGAGATATCGCGCAGGGGTCTGGTGACCGATGACACAAAGCGTCTGGTGGTCACCACGGAGCAGACCATGGCCATAAGGAAGCTTAAAATGGCGGCCGGAAACAGCATGGGAAGGTATTCCTGTATGCCGGAATAGGGCACGGCCAGGCGGAGCACCATGTCTGAATACTCAGAGCGGCAGGCCACATAGAGCATGGTTTTTCCCAGTGTTTTGGAATAGCGTCTGGCATACCCCTCCCCGTGCTCCATGGCTGCTCGTATCTCCTCACGTCCCTGGTGGTTGTCCAGGTACTCGGCGTCCGCGTCAGAATCCGTTACAACGGTTCCATCCGACTTTATAAGGGTCACCCTGCTGGAATCCTGGTCCGTAAACGCCTCCAGGCGCTCCATCTGCTCCATTAAGTCCCTGTCGTAATCCAGGATGCTGTCCACGGCCTTGATGGTGTAAGTCATATCATTTTTGGAGTTTTTTAACATCATTTTGCTGCTGGCAATATAAAAGATGACGCTGTTAATACACAGCGCCGCCAAAAGTACCAGGATAAAACGTTCCAATAATGCTTTACGCATGTCTTCCTCCTTGGTTTCCTGTCATGTTATCTCACCATACGGTAGCCCACGCCCCGGACCGTCTTAATGCAGGCACCGCCCTCTTCCCCCAGCTTCTGGCGAAGGGTGCGGATGTGCATGTCAAGGGTTCTGGTCTCTCCATCGTACTCATAGCCCCAGATGCGGTTGAGCAGTTCATCCCTGGTCACCACCCTGGACTGGTTCTCCAGCAGATAAACCAACAGCTCAAATTCCTTCAGTGTAAGCTCTACCAGCCGGCCGCCGCTTGACACCTCCCTGGTCTTGCGGTTGACCTGGATGTCCTGGTAGAACAGCACATCCCTGTCCTCCTCCCGTTTGGTCCTGCGCAGCAGGCTGCGGATGCGGGCCGACAGCTCCAGAACCCCAAAAGGCTTTACCATGTAATCGTCTGCCCCGCAGTCCAGCCCAACCACCTTGTCAAGCTCCTTTTCCTTGGCCGTCAGGAGCATGATGGGCACATATTTTAGCTGCTCCGTATTTCTTACCTCCTTGATGGCCTCTGTGCCGTCCATCCCCGGAAGCATCCAGTCAAAGATTACCAGGTCCGGCTTTTCCTCCCTCATCCTGGCCAGGCCTTCCTCCGCGGTTTCAAACCCTTCCGCCGCATATCCAAAGCCCTCCAGGGCAATTTTCAACAGATTCATGATGTTTTCATCATCCTCAATAATATAAATCCGTTCCATTTTCCAACTACCGCCTTTCCCGGCATACAGCCTATGTAAACAGCATACCAGACTGAAGTAAAATCCACCTCATGGGAATGTAAAACTTGTGTAAAGTTTTTCCCGCTACAGGACCTCCTTATACACCCGGAGCACATTTTTACAGAATACAGCTTCTATTTCCGAAGGGGTAAAGCCTTCCCTTTCCATGGCATGCGCCAGCATGGGGAGCTTTCCCGCATCCCCCATCTCCAGGTTCCCGCTGATTCCGTCGAAGTCGGAACCCAGCCCGATACAGCCGATGCCGCCAATTTTCCGAATATGCTTCATATGCTCCACCATGTCGGATATGCGGCTTAACTGCTCTTCCCCCGGTCCGAAGTCCCGCAGAAAGGCAGTGCAGTAATTGATGCCCATGACGCCGCCGCGTTCCGCCAGGGCGCGTATCATATCATCGGTCAGGTTCCTCGGATGGGAAGCCATGGACCTTGCGTTGGAATGGCTGGCCACAAAAGGTTTTCTGGTATGCCGGAACACATCCCATATGCCTGCGTCATTCAGGTGGGAAATATCAATGATCATTCCCAGGCGCTCCATCTCCTCCACAAATGCAATCCCGGTATCCGTAAGTCCGTGCTCTGTATCCGGCGCCATCCTGAAGGTGCCGTCCTCCTCTGTCATCCTGGCATTGGGAAATGCCAGCTCGTTGGGGAAATTCCAGGTCAGGGTCATCATGCGCACCCCCAGCCGGTAGAAATCCCGCAGAAACGCCGTTTTACCCTGGCAGGTCCCGCCTTCCTCCACTGTGAGAAGGGCCGACATCCTGCCCTGCTCCCAGTTTCTGCTGATATCCTCGTAGGATCGGACGATTCCTATGATATCCTCATGGGCTTCCATTTCCTGGTAGAAGGTATCCAGAAGTTCCATGCAGAATTCAAAGGGCCTTCCCTTGGCCTGTTCCAGATTGACATACAGGGCAAAATTCTGCAGCCCGTAATCCCCTGCCTGCATCTTTTTCAAATCCAGCATCATCTGGTTCTCCAGGATGGACTGCCTGCCTCCCTTCTTATGGTCCTTATAGATTTCCGCAATGGTATCGCAGTGCATATCCACAACTTTCATATCCCTGTCCTCTTTCCTGTTCTTTGGTATTCCCAATTTATTCCCGTATAACCGGAAATATTCTGTCACCCGTTACTATGTTCCAGTTTATACTGACTGCCTGTTTCTGTCAATCGGCTGCATTGGCCTCTGAGAGGATTTCCCCTGCCCGGCAGATTGCATCGTCGATGCGGGGCGCTATGTTTTCCCTTCCTATCTCCTTATCAAATCCTGCTTTCTCCATCACAGACAGGGGCTGTTCGTTTACATGGGAAAGAATCATGGTGATACGGGCCTTGCGGCACCTTGCGTTCAGCTTCTTAAGACTGTTCAGGGCGGTTGCATCCATGGCGGGAACGCTTCTCATCCGCAGAATCAGCACCTTCTTGTCTGAATCCAGGGGAATCTGTCCAATCTTGTCCGCCGCGCCAAAGAACATGGGACCGTTCACCTCAAACACCATAACCTGTCTGGGCACTGGTTTTAAGTCAATGCGCTCCCTGTCCGTGCTCTCCTCGTAATCCTCTGCGTACTTCCATCCGTAAATATCAGACACATCCGCCATGCGCTTCATGAACAGCAGACAGGCCAGGGCCAGTCCCACGCCGATGGCCATGACCAGATCGAACACCACTGTGAGAAAAAAGGTCAGCACCAGCACGGCCGTGTCACTTTTGGGCGCTGTCTTCACCACATCTGCAAAGGACCGCCACTCACTCATATTGTAAGCCACCATAAACAGGATGGCCGCTATGGCAGGCATGGGAATCAGAGCCGCATAGGGCATAAGAAATACCAGAATCAGCAGAAGCACCGCTGCGTGGACCATGCCGGCCACCGGACTGCGCCCTCCGTTCTTTATGTTGGCAGCTGTCCTTGCGATGGCGCCTGTGGCCGGAATGCCTCCGAAAAGCGCTGAGGCCGCGTTGCCCACTCCCTGGGCCACCAGCTCTGCGTTGGAGTTGTGCTTTCCGCCTATCATTCCGTCGGCCACCACACAGGAAAGCAGGGATTCAATGGCAGCCAGCACGGCTATGGTAATGGCGTCCGGCATCACCTTTTGTACCAGGCTGAAGCTGATATTCGGCAGATGGAACGCGGGAAGGCCGGAGGAAATGGTATACAAATCCCCTATGGTATTGACCCTCAGGCCCATTCCCTTAACCAGCACCGCTGCAGCCGCAACGGCAATCAATGAGGGCGGCACCTTCTTAAAGAACCTGGGCCACAGAATGAGAATGGCCAGTGACACAGCTCCCACTGCCAGGGCCTGAAGGTTCAGGGTATCCATGCAGGAGATAACCTGGCCCAGCTTCTCCATGGTCTCCACCGGTGATTCCCTGAAGGTAAGTCCCAGGAAATCCTTGATCTGGCCGATAAAAATGGTCACTGCGATACCGGTTGTAAAGCCGGTTGTAATGGTATATGGAATAAACCGGATCAGGCTGCCCAGGCGCAGAAAGCCCATAATAACGAGAATAAGACCGGCCAGTATCGTAGCTGTGGCCAGTCCCTCCATTCCGTTTTTCATGACCCCAGCTGCCACAATGGTGGCAAAGGCTGCCGTAGGGCCTGCTATCTGCACCTTGCTGCCGCCTAAGAAGGAAATAACAAACCCGGCTATGATGGCCGTGTAAAGTCCCTGTTCCGGTGTCACACCGGAGGCCAGCGCCAGGGCTATGGACAGGGGCAGGGCTATGATAGCCACAATGATTCCCGATATCACGTCCTTTGTGAATTGTTCCTTTGTGTACTGTTTCATGGACAGAAACAGCTGGGGTGTAAGCGTTTTCATCTCATCTTTATCCTTTTCGTGTTTATAAAATGTTAATACTTTTTTACTATAGCGAAAGGATGGCCCCATATCAATTGTTTTCCGTCATGTTTCCAATATAATACAAAAAGCAGCCGCCGGCACGGATTACTCACTTCTCAGGGCGTCTATGGGATTTAAGTTAGCCGCCCGGCTGGCAGGCATGTATCCGAACAGCAGTCCGATTCCAACGGATACGCTGAAGGATATGACAACAGCCGACAGGGTGGGGGTGGCGGACACGCCCACCGCTGCTCCCACCACAGTGGTGGCGACGCAGCCCACCAGGATTCCGATGATGCCGCCCAGGGAGCTGGTCACAGCGGCCTCAATGACAAACTGCCGCATGATGGTTCCCTTATCCGCTCCCAGGGATTTGCGGATTCCAATTTCCCTTGTTCTCTCTGTAACGGATACCAGCATGATGTTCATGACGCCCACACCGGCCACCAGCAGGGAGATTCCCGCTATTCCTCCCAGCATGCCGCTCATCATGGCAATCTGCTCGTTCAGGGAATCCAGCATCTCGCTCATGGCCGTCACGCGGTATAAATCCTCATCCTTAAAGGTTTCGTACAGGAAATTCTTGATGACTGCGGTGCACTCGTCCGCCTTGCTGGTATCCAGCGCCGTAAAGGTATAGTTGGTGATATTGGCGTTTCTGGACATCTTCACGGCTACGCTGTATGGAATCCATACAAAGTCATCGGTTCCCCCGTCCTCCATGTTATCCGCGTCCTGGGCCTCCGCTACACCTATAATTTTAAAAGCATAGCCGTCTATCTTAAGGGTGCGCCCTATGGCGTTCTGGGAGCTTCCGTAAAGCTCATTGGCCACGTAAGCCCCTATCACGCACACCTTCTGGCGGGAGACAATATCCGAATACGCTATGTTCCTGCCTGTTTCCAGTTCATAGGACTTGATTTCCAGATATTGTTCACTGCGCCCTGCCACTGACGTGGATGTCATGGAGTCATCCCCGTATTTGATGGTGGAGGACAATGTCACATTAGGGCTCAGTTCCCCGAACAGGTCTGTATGTTCCTCATAAAAGGCATACATCTGGTCCACATCCAGGGATCGGGAAGCCAGATTGGTCACATTTACATTGATCTGGTTCACACCCATGCTGGCGAAGCTCTCCACCACGCTGCCCATGTACCCGTTGACCAGACTTACCAGTATGATAACCGCGGCCACTCCAATAATAATTCCCAGCATGGTCAGGAATGAACGCATCTTGTTGCCCCAAATGCTTTTAAGGGCCAGCTTAAATGATTGCAGCATAGTCTTTTACATCTCCGTCAAAATTAATCTGCCCATCCTTTATCCGGACCACGCGCCTGGCTTCCATGGCAATGGCGTTGTCATGGGTAATCATCACGATGGTGTTTCCCTCGTCGTTGAGCTGTTTGAGAAATCCCAGCACATCGCGGCTGGTCTTGGAATCCAGGGCTCCTGTAGGTTCGTCCGCCAGTATCAGTGAGGGGCTTCCGGCCAGGGCCCTGGCAATGGATACCCTCTGCTGCTGTCCGCCGGAAAGCTGGTTCGGCATGTTCTTCCATTTTTCCGACAGGCCCACCTTTTCCAGGGAAGCCATGGCCCGCTCCCGGCGCTCTGCATTTCCCACACCGGCGTACAGGAGAGGCAGCTCCACATTTTCCAGTATGTTAAGCTTGGGCAGCAGGTTATACTGCTGGAAAATGAAGCCAATCATCTTATTGCGGATGCGGGCCAGCTGTTTGTCATCCATGATGCCCACATCCTCGCCTCCCAGGAGATATTCGCCGTCCGTGGGCACATCCAGGGCCCCAATAATGTTCATGAGGGTGGATTTTCCGCTTCCCGACTTGCCTACGATGGCCACAAACTCTCCCCTGTCTATCTTCAGGCTGATGTCGTCGTTGGCCCGCACCTCTTCCCCTCCCAGATAGTATATCTTATGGATATGTCTCAGCTCAATAAGTGTTTCCCTCTGACTGGTATTGTCCATGTGTTCCTGGTTCCTCTCTGTCTTACTTCCGGTTCCTTCCGGGCATACTTTAACGGTTCTGGCGGCCTCCGGAGCCGCCCCGGTTTTGTCCGCCCATGTTTCCGCCTCCGCCCGGAGGGCCGCCCATGCCGCCGTCCATCATCATCATAAAGCTGCTGCTGTTTTTGCTGGATTCAGCCACATAGACCACGTCTCCTTCCGAAAGGCCGCTTGTGATTTCCACGTATGTGTCGCTTGCCAGTCCTGTTTCCACCTTCACAGACCGGAAACCGGCAGGCACCGGCCCCTGCTGCTCCGTCACTGTGTCATCCTTCACATAGACCTGGTTTCCCCTCATCAGGGCATCCACGGGGATGGCCAGCACATCATTGGCCTCCTCAAGAGTAATAACTCCGTCCACATTCATGCCGGGCAGCAAATCCCCCATATCATCCAGGGTAACAGTCACCGGGTAGGTGCTGACACCGTTGGAATATGTGCTCTCCAGGCTGACGTTGGTCACTGTGCCTGAGAATGTCTGTCCCTCAAAGGCGTCTGCTGAGACCTCTACCTTCTGGCCCACCTTTACTTTCTTGATGTCCAGCTCGTCTATGGACATCTCAAATGTCAGGCTGGACAAATCGTAGATGGTGGCCAGCACCGTGGTGCTGGAGCTGTTTTTGGTGATATTGTCTCCCACCTTGAAATTCTTGGTGATGACCTGGCCGGAGATTGGCGCCTTTATGGTGTAATTATCATAGCTGTCCTGGGTGCTGTCCAGCTTGTTCTGGGCTGATTCCACGCTTTCCTCCGCCTTGTCCAGGGCGTCCTTGTAGCTCTGGATCAGCTTATCCGCCGACTTGTCTGTCATCTTAAAAACAGGGGTTCCTTTTGTAACGTAGTCCCCTACATTTACCAGCAGGGACTCCACCTCCACACTGGTGGACAGGTCCGCATTCATGGTGGTGTCCACCGATGCCTCGAACACTCCGTCCTCACTGCCTATGAATTCCCCGATCTGGGCCGTGGCTCTTAAGGATGTGGTCAGGCCGCCGGGATTTTGCACCTGTATGGTAACCACACGTACCAGCCGACCGCCTGTAAGGACGGTTTCCTGGTTAGCCACTGCCTTGACTGTTCCTGCCACCTGCTCTCCTGTATCCGTCAGGGTAACGGCTGCCGGCATCCCGGCTCCTATGATGGCTGCCTCCCCGGACAAAAAAGGAATTCTTATTTCCATCACATCGTCGCTGTAAACATCGGCCAGCTTGGTGTTTCCGCTCACCTTGTCCCCCACGCTGATATACAGTTCCTTGATATATCCTGTGTCGGTGGCTTTGTAGGTGTTTCCGCTGTAATCCCTCAGGGCGTCATTATAATCTTCCAGGGCGTCTTCATAGGAGGACTGGGATCTGCTCAGGGAATTCACCGAGCTGGTCAGCTGGGACTCCATGCTGGACTTATCAATTTCATAGAGCACCTGGTCCTTTTCCACCTGGTCCCCCTCCTCAAAGCCGGCAGATAACACCTCGCCCTCCACCATGGAAGTGATGCTGTAGGTGTCCTTGGCCTTAAGGGTTCCTGAGGAAGACAGCTCTGAGGAAATGTCCCTGCGCTCCGCCGATGCCGTATTGTGGGACTGTGCCTGGGCAGTGGCTGCCTTTGCCTTCATGCCCCTAAAGGTCATGGCCGCGGCCGCGGCTGCTCCTATTATCAGCAGGATTACCAGGGGCTTTACCCATTTCTTTCTTTCCTTTCTGCCTTTTACTGCCTGTGCCGGGGTGCCGGGTGCTGTTTCCCTCTTATGTCTGCCCGTGGAGAGCTTAAAAAAGCGCAGGACGCCTTTCTTCTTTTCTTCCATACCGCACCTCACCCTTAATATTCTATGGCGTCAACTGCCGTATAGCTGCTGCCGCTCTTATTGCATACCATTACCACCTCATCCCCTACCTCTATGCCGCCGTAGATGGAAAAAAGGTACTGAAGCTCCGAAGAATTCAGATTGATGGTGAGATATCCGTCCTCGTCAATTCCATCCTCCCCAAAGTCCCCGTCCGAATTGTCGTCATCAATCTCCAGACGGATGGAGGTGGGCGTCATCACGTCCGTGGATTTATAATAAATGTTCTTGACCTCGCCCTTTAACAGCACATAGGCGTTGTTTCCCTCCAGATCATCGTCGTCCCATCCCCTGGTGGTATAGGCCCAGATGGTTTTGGACTTCACATTATAGTAGACAACGGCAAAGCCCGCATCCTGCTGGGATGCCTTCACTGCCTCCAGTGTGCTGGCTGTTCCGTTTAAAAACACATTGGCATTTTCCGATCCAAAGGGCACGGACTGGATTACGCTGAAGCCCTTGCGCACCAGTATGGGGCCTTTGCGCTCGTCGTCCAGGATGGTGATGGGATTGATTTCCCCGTCTGAGTTAAGCTCGCAGTCCAGAACAGCCCCGTATATTTCGCTGCTGTCCTTTTTCTTTGTCTTTAACAGGTTGTAAAACAGGTTCATGCAGTCTGTCTGGTTCAGCACTTCCTCCGGCTGGCGGTTCATCTCCTCGTTCAGCTCCAGATAGTTGAACTTGGAAATGCGCGAGGACGCCAGGTCCCCGGTAAAGTCCTCGTCCGAATACCCCAGCATGGTCAGCGCTGCCTTCACAGCGTCCTTATATGTAATATACTCCTCAGGCTTAAAGAGCCCTCCCAGGAAACCGGTCATCCATCCCTGGGAAGCCGCGATACGGATATAGACAGCATCCGGATGGGTACCCGGCACATCCGCGAACACGGACACGCTGGAAGAAGGCAGGTTTTCCCGGTAGCTGGAGGCATTCACCAGCATTCTGGCAAAATCCCCTCTGGTCACCTGTCCTGTGTAATCCGTCACATTCAGGATTCCGGTCAGGTTCACCACCTGTCTCCTCATGTCAAAGTTTGCAGACGATGTATTGGCTGCGGCAGTCACAGGCAGAGCCGAGGTCACTGCAGTAATGGCTGCCAGGGAACCGCACACATAACGGCAGGCTGCAAGTGGTCTTTTCATTGCTTTTGCTCCTCTCAAATCAATCGGTATTATCCTTTATTTTTTTATACTCTATCACAGTAATGTGTTCATTTTGTGATATGCGCGCAAAAAAAACGCAAAAACAGCCTGTGAATACACGGATGAATTCCGTTTTTCCACAGGCATATTTTTCAGTTTTTCTTTCTCTCCTATTACATCAAAGGGGCAACAAGGCGCATGAGACGTCCCAGCTTCTTTCCCATCCAGCTGTAATTTTTACAGTCCTCCATCGTGATAAGACTGCATTTCTTAAGGGTCTCCTCAAAATCACGCTCCACGTCAAAGACCACCGGATTGCGGTAAATATAGGCCGCGCATTCAAAATGCAGGTAAAGGCTGCGGAAATCCAGGTTAATGGTGCCCACCACAGCCTTTTCGTCGTCGCTGACAAAAACCTTGGCGTGGACAAAGCCCGGCGTGTATTCGTAAATTTTCACGCCGGCTCTTGTGAGCTCCGGATAAAAGGTTCTGGCCAGCATGTAGGCATACTTTTTATCCGGAATATGCGGCATAATAAGCTTTACGTCAATCCCGCGTTTGGCGGCATAGCTCAGGGCATTGACCATCTCGTCGTCCAGAATCAGATAGGGCGTCATAATATGAACGTAGCTCCTGGCCTGGTTCAGTATATCCAGATAAACACGCTCTCCCACCTGCTCCCTGTCCATAGGGCTGTCCCCATAGGGCAGGACGAAACCGGAATGGTCTGATGCCTGAGGATGTTCATAGTCTTTGGGGACCGCGTACTTCCCGTAATCCTCCGGCTGCCTCTCCGTCACATTCCACATCTGCAGGAACATCATGGTAAAGCTCTGTACCGCGTCTCCCTTCAGCATGATGGCCGTATCCTTCCAGTGGCCAAAGCGCACCTTGCGGTTGATGTACTCGTCCGCCAGATTTACACCGCCGGTAAAGGCCGTATGGCCGTCTATAACCACAATCTTCCTGTGATCCCTGTTATTCTGATAAGTGGACAGGGTTGGCTTTATAGGCGAAAACATCTTACAACGGATTCCCTTTTTCTCCAGCACCCTGGGATAATGGTACGGAAGAAGCATGAGGCAGCACATGCCGTCATACATAACCCTGACCTCCACACCCTCCTTTACCTTCTCCTCCAGCACCTTCAGGATACTGTCCCACATGTATCCCCGCTCTACGATAAAATATTCCATGAAAATAAAATGCCGGGCCGCCTTAAGCTCCCTCATGAGAGCCTCAAACTTGTCCTCCCCCAGCGGAAAGTATTCCACATGGGTGTTGGCGTAGGCGGGATACCCCGCGTGATCCTTCATGTAATCAATCAGATGGCTGCTTCTCCTGCTGGCTTCCCTGATTCGCTCCTGTACTTCCCGGTCCTGCTTCAGGTAAGCAGCTGTGTCACCTATGTTTTTTTTCAGACGCCGGGCCATAAGCTTTGTCTGGAACTGCATCTGCACAAATATATACAGCAGGACCCCGAACACCGGAATCACCAGAACCGGTACAATCCAGGCCATCTTAAAGCTGGAATTAATAGGTTCATTGAAAATATAAATGATGACTGCCGCGCTCAAAAGGATGGATATGGCGTATACAATGTGCATGTACTCTTCCAGCCACCGGAAGGCGCCAAACAGGATTCCCACCTGTATGGCCATAAACAGCACCACAAAGGCCGTCCTTCCAAATATAATCCGGAATAATCCCCTCAATTTCTTCATCCTGTCCCTTGTCTCCTCTCATGTAACATATGATGTACTTTATCGTACAGCTTATCATATGGGTTTATACAGCCCAAAAATCCCTGGTGAAAAACCGGCATCCGCCGACCTGATTCACCAGGGTTTATTCTCTGTCTTTATATGGCTGTTACAGCCTTCGGGGCGCCCGTGAAGATTCTGCTGTCCAAATCCGCAATGGTGACTTTCTCTAAATATGCCTGGCAGCACTGGTTCAGCTCTCCATAGAGCTCGTCCATGATTCCCGCCATGCCTGACGAAATGAGACAGGCCATATGCGGATTGCCGCTTTTCCAGGAGGCAGCCACAAAGGGGGTATCCAGAGCCTCAGCCACCATGGACAGGTTCACGTCCCTGCTGTCACGGTGGAACAGATAACCGCCGTCCACACCTTCCTTTGTTTTCACAAGATCCGCCTTTTTAAGCTTTGCCATGACCTTACGTATCCTGGCAGCATTGGTACAGACATTCGCTGCAAGACCTTCGCTGGAAAACACAGTTCCCTTGTGATTCAAAAAAACCAGCGCATGCACCGCAATGGTAAATTCACTTGTCACTTTTCCAATTCCCCTTTCCTATCTGCAACAGCCTGCTGCTGTCTTTCATTAAATCATACCATTTTTTTCAGAAAAATGCACTTATTTTTTATTTCATAAACCAATTCATAAGCCAGCTTCCAAGCCGGCTCATGAACCAAAAGGCATTATGACCTCCCCTTCTGCGGCAGCTTCTTCTGTCTGCCCTTCCTGGAGGTTTTCTCCCCCGTCCGTCTGGGGAAGCTCCTGCGATGGCGGCAGGGCGGCTGAATTGCGCTGTATCTTAGCGGGTTTTGCTTTATAGGTGCTGGTGTAAAGGAAGGTCTCTTCCTCCACCTGTCCATTTTTTGTACGGATGCGGTAGGACTTCCAGACCGAGCCCGGCTGGGCCTGCTCCACTATCTTTTCTTCCCCATAAGCCAGTTCCGGGTTTTCCTCGTAAACAGGCGCCGGCGGTTCCAGCTCCCTGATCTTTTCCGAACGCATGGAAATGCGTTCATTCTCTTCCAGCAGGGGAAGGCCTACGATAGAAAGCTTCAGCTGTTTTCCGTCAAAGGAAGCCCTGAGGCCGATGGAAGTGTTCTGGGTGTTGACAAACTTAAGGTCCGGACCCGCATAGCCGTCAAAGCTCACCATGGCGTCCTGGCCCTTATCAATATAACTGGGCGCAAAACTGTGGAAATTCCGCTCCGTTGTCTTGTATCCTGAGTTGATAATGGCATGGTACAGCGTGGTGGAAACCTGGCACACGCCGCCGCCCGGTTCCTCTATGAGAACTCCGTTTCTGTAGGCGCCTGCGGGCTGGTATCCCTTTTCGCTGGTGCGGTTGCCTGTGGCCAGGTTAAAGGAGAATTCCTCTCCCGGCTTTAACACCACGCCGTCTATGGCGTCTGCCGCCAGCCGGATATTCTGGTTCCTGTTCTTATTATCCGTGGTGGTGGTGGAAAAAGTCCCAATCACTTTGTACTGGTCCCTGGCCTGGGCAGCGGTCCGTTTGGGCGTGATGGAATCAAAGGGCGCCTCTGTCTCCGTCGTAAATTCTCCCTTTCTGACTGCCTCCATCAGCTCCTCCACCAGCTGCTCCTGCTTCAGGCTGCGCCCATACCGTTCCTCTGTATAGCGGTAGGTCTTAGTCTCCTTGTCAAAGGATTCCATCTGGGAATCCACTGCCCCTCTGTCCCATCCCTGGGCCAGCTCTGCTGCCTGCTGCGCAAATGCCTGCTCCATCCGGCCATAATCCAGTTCATAGCTCTGGGGCTTATCCTTATCCCCGTGTTCTATGGTTTCAAGTATCTCCTCCAGCTGAGGGCCTGCCAAATCTTCCAGGGAAACACTCTCTTCCCCGTTTCTGATCCTCATATCCCAGCGGTATGTTTCCCTGACCCTGGACACGGCCTGTTCCATGGTAAGTCCTGACAGATTTAAGGTTCCTACCCGCACATCTTTCAGGAATTCCGTCTCCAAAGCCTCTGGCATCTGCGTGCTGTCCGGTGTCTCTATACTCACCTGAGTGCCTTTGGCCTCCCGCCCTTTTTCCCTGATTACGGCCGCTGCCCCGTAGACAATGACAGCAGCGGCCAGAGCTGACAGGATCCATGCCTTTTGGACCGTTACCCTTGTCCTTCTTTGGTATTTTCTTCTTATCGCTCTGGCTCTGCTTCTGTTCATCTTACTATCTCCGTTTTCCTTCCATTGTCTGTTCTATAATGTTCTTCATCATATCCTCGTTCAGCTGACCGCTGGCATAACCGAATACGTTCCCGTCCCTGTCAATCATGAATGTGGTCGGGTAGGAATAAATGCCGTATGTGCTGAACAGCTCGCCCGTTGTATCCATAAGCACCGGATATGTGTATCCGTTCTCATCCAGGAATTCCTTGATTCCTTCTTCTGACTTTTCATTTCCATATCCCGGTCCTGCCACTCCCAGTACGATAAGGGCGTCATCCCCCTCCGTATCATAGGTCTCATATATTTTCTGTATATCCGGCATCTCTGCCCGGCAGGGCGGACACCAGGTGGCCCAGAAGTTCAGGAATATGGTCTTTCCCTTGTAATCTGACAGGGAATGTGTATTGCCGTACTGGTCCTTAAGGGTAAAATCAATGGCCGGAAGCACTTCCTGCGCTCCTGCTTCGGCCTGGTCTTCCCCTTCTTCCCCGTCCCCGGCTGTTTCCTCCGGTGCATTGGCCTTATCTGCTTCCGTAGCTTCTGTCTCTGCCCCGGATTCGCTGTCAGCGGACTCTGGCTCAGTACCTGCCGTCATGGCCGGAGTTTTGTCTCCACCCTCTCCCGGCTCTTTGCTGCCCTGGACGGATGACTGGGTCTGGAATCTGGACAGATATCCTGTCACTGCGTTCATCCTTCCGGTAAACATCAGAAGGCCCATGAATATCATCAGAATGCCTCCCACCTTTACCGTGTATTTTACCACATTGCCATGGGTCTTAAAGAATTCCAGCAGGCTGGTGGTGAAAAGTCCCACTGCCAGGAACGGCAGCACGAATCCCAGGGTATAGACCCCAATCAGGCCAAAGGCCAATGCCTTTGTGCTGGCAGACGCTGCCATCAGCAGGACGCTGGCCAGAGCCGGTCCCACGCAGGGCGTCCACGCAAAGCTGAAGGTAAATCCCATGATTAAGGCTGTTATTGGCGACATGGCCAGCATATCCAGCTTAAAAGGCAGCCTGTGCTCCTTTCCCATGGCTCCGCTCTTACCAAAAAATCCCAGCTGATAAAATCCAAAGAGCACCACCAGAATTCCTCCCACTCTGGCAAAGAGAAGCTGGTTGCTCTTAAAGAAGGTTCCCAATGTGGAGAACCCCAGTCCCAGGAGGAAGAAGGCAAAGCTGACGCCGATGACGAAACAGAGGGTGTGAAGCATTACCTTGCTCCGCTCATAGTGCATGCGGCCGTCCTCACCGCGCTTGCCGGTTCCGCCGGAAAGATACCCGATGTATAAGGGTATGAGGGGCAGGACGCAGGGGGAGAAAAAGCTGACCAGTCCCTGTATGAATACCGTCAGAGCCGGTACACTGATATCTAATGAAAATCCCATAGGTGTGTCTCCTTTTTATGTTTTCTGTGTGATGTTTTTCCTGTGGTTTATATGTGCAGCATGGTATCTTTTTCTATAATGCTTTTTCTATAATGCTTTTTCTATAATGCCTTTTCTGTCATGCCTTGTTATCATACCGCAAACAAATCATTGAAGGCCTCGCTCATAGTGGGATGGGTGTAGATCGTATCCCTCAGCACCTGATACGGCACCTTTGCATCCATGGCCAGCTTAATCATATTAATCATCTCGTAGGATTCCTGACAGAACAGGTGGGCTCCCAGGATAAGTCCTGTCTCCTCATCAATGACTGCCTTTAACAGCCCGGCCGGCTGTTCCAGTACCTGAGCCTTTGGAATGGCCGCTGCCGCCAGCCTGGCCACCTTCACCTTATACCCCTTTTCCACTGCCTCTTTTTCACTTAAGCCCACTCTGGAGAAAGGCGGTATCAGGAAAACGCTGTAAGGCACTGCCCCTCTCTCCTTCAATGTATAGCTTCCATCCCCCAGGACCTTTGACTTTACAATTCTAAAGTCATCCAGGGAAATGTATGTAAACTGCAGACCGCCCCTCACATCGCCCATAGCATAGATATGGGGCGCCGTAGTGGTGAGGGAATCGTCTGTGACAATCCCGCCTCTGGGCCCAATCTCCACACCGGCTGCTTCCAGATTAAGTCCTGCTGTGTTGGGCCTGCGTCCGGTGGCTACCAGAACAGCCTCGGCTTCCAGCTTTTGAACTTCCTTTCCGTTATCCACTGCCACCAGAGCTTTGCCCTCGGCCTGCTCCAGAGCCTTGACCTTGACCCCGGTCATGACACGGATGCCCCTGGACTCCAGGGACTCCCTGACAGCTCCTGCAATTTCCTCATCCTCCCTGGGAAGGAATATATCTCCATCCTGAAGTATGGTCACTTTTGAACCAAAACTTGCATAGATGGAAGAAAATTCTACTCCAATGTAACCGCCGCCGATAATAACCAGCCTGGAAGGAAGTTCGGTCAGGTTCAGCAGGCCTTCACTGGTATAAACATAAGGATTCCCTTTTAATCCCTCAATAGGCGGGATGAAGGCGGATGAGCCTGTGTTAATGAATATCTGCTCTCCTTCCACCTGGAAGGTCTTTCCGTCTTTCTCCACCTCCACCACATGAGGCGACTGGAAACTGGCGGTACCGTCAATCACTGTAATATTGGGATTGCTGTCCAGCTTCTGGTAGTTCTTTCCCCGAAGCCTGGCTGTCAGGTCTTCCTTCTGTTCCATGGCGGCTTTATAGGCGGCAGCCTTCTCCTCAAAGGAACCTCCCTTGGCAGCTGCCAGCCCTGCCCTATACACCAGTGATTTGGTAGGAATACATCCCACATTAATACAGGTGCCTCCGTACATCCTGTCAGACTTTTCAATAAGGGCCACTTTTTTGCCGGCCGCCCCAAGGGCTCCCGCCATTGTCTTTCCGCCTTTACCAAATCCAATGATAACTGCATCATATTTTGTCCTGTTCTCCATCATATTCTCCTCCATAGGAATTCTCCTTATCTATATGTAATATCAATTGTTACAGTTCTTACTGTAACTATACATGATACAGTTATCTTTGTCAAGCATTTTATTTCACTATTTTCCGGGTACTTTCGCAGGCAGGAAGCATCCTGACGAATTTTTTAAGAGATCACAAAACAGAGGCAGTCCATATGGTGTTTGCAGAATACAATATAAAAGACGCATTTGTAACTATAAAAGGAGCCGATCCCCCCTCACATCTATGTGTACCGTAAGCGGGCGGCTCCTTTTGTCAATTTCTTAATCTTCTAACGCCTGGCGGATATCCTCAATCACGTCATCGGCAGACTCCAGTCCCACGCTGAAGCGAATCATGGATGGGTCCACACCTGCCTCCACCAGCTGTTCATCCGTGAGCTGGCGATGGGTATGGCTGGCCGGATGAAGAACAGCTGTCCTGGAATCAGCCACATGGGTTTCGATGGAGCACAGCTTCAGCTTATCCATGAACACGGAAGCTGCCTGACGCCCACCCTTTAAACCAAAGGAGATAACGCCGCAGGTACCCTTTGGCATGTATTTCTGAGCCAGCTCATAGTACTTATCCCCTGGAAGTCCCGGATATTTTACCCAGGCCACATCTTCCCTGGACTGAAGGTAGGAAGCCACCTTAAAGGCACTCTCACAGTGTCTCGGCACCCTTAAATGAAGGGTTTCCAGGCCAATATTAATCAGGAATGCATTCTGAGGGGACTGGATGGAACCCAAATCCCTCATAAGCTGGGCTGTGGCCTTCTGGATATAAGCCAGCCTGCCAAATTTCTGGGTATACACAATGCCGTGATATGACTCATCCGGCTCTGTCAGGCCCTTAAATTTGTCATGATGGGCCTCCCAGTCAAAATTTCCGCTGTCCACAATGCATCCGCCTACTGTGGCCGCATGGCCGTCCATATATTTTGTGGTGCTGTGCGTCACAATATCTGCGCCCCACTCAAAGGGACGGCAGTTAATGGGGGTTGCAAAGGTATTGTCCACAATCAGAGGTACACCATGGCTGTGCGCCAGACGGGCAAACTTCTCAAAATCAAGTACTGTCAGGGCAGGATTGGCAATGCTCTCTGCAAATACCACTTTGGTGTTGGGCCTGAATGCCTTTGCCAGTTCCGCCTCATCCGCATCCGGATTCACCAGGGTGCACTCCACTCCCATCTTGGGGAAGGTAACGGTAAACAGGTTGGTGGAACCGCCGTATATGGTGGAGGAGCTGATTACATGGTCTCCCGCCTGGCAGATATTCAATATAGCATAAAAGGTAGCTGCCTGTCCCGAAGAAGTGAGCATGGCCCCCACGCCGCCCTCCAGCTGGCAGATCTTTGATGCCACTGCGTCATTGGTAGGGTTGGCCAGCCTGGTATAAAAATAACCGTTCTCCTCCAGGTCAAAAAGCCGTCCCATCTGCTCACTGGTGGTATATTTAAAGGTAGTGCTCTGGTATATGGGAAGCTGTCTGGGCTCGCCGTTCTTCGGCTCCCAGCCTCCCTGTATGCAGATTGTGTCTAATGATTGTTTGCTCATGTTTCCTGTGTCCTCCTTATGGTCAGGTTCTAAATGGTGATGAGATTATATTCCTTATTGCCAAGGCCCAGCTTCACAGCATGGTCAATACAGGTCTCCCAGTTGGTATCCGGGTGCGTATTGATAAAATGGTCATGGCTGTGATGATCCTGCTCCGCCAGAAAACTTCCGGCAAGCACGGGCTGGCTGTTTACCGCGTCCACACAGGCCATGTCCAGGGCTACCGGGTCAAATGAAGCAAACATACCCACGTTAGGTACAATGGGGGCGTCATTCTCCGAATGACAGTCACAGTTGGGGGATACGTCCACCACAAGACTCACATGGAAATTCGGACGTCCCTTCAGCACTGCCAGGGTGTACTCGGCAATCTTCCGGTTCAGTATATCATTGGCCTCGTCGCACATGGAGTCCACCGCATCCACGGGACAGGCTCCGATACAGCGGCCGCATCCAACACACTTGCTTGTATCAATGGAGGCTTTGCGTTCAAGGACCGTGATGGCGCTGTGGGCGCAGTTTCTCTGACAGGCGCCGCATCCGATACATTTATCTGTATGTACAAAGGGCTTACCGGCATTGTGCATCTCCATCTTGCCGGCCCTGGAGCCGCTTCCCATACCCAGGTTCTTAAGTGTGCCTCCAAAACCGGTTGCCTCATGCCCCTTAAAGTGGGTCAGGGAAATGACAATGTCCGCGTCCATAATGGCCCGGCCAATCTTTGCCTCCTTCACGTACTCTCCGTCAATGGGAACCAGGGCTTCATCCGTTCCCTTAAGGCCGTCGGCAATAATCATATGACATCCTGTGGTAAAGGGATTATAGCCATTCTCATAAGCAGCGTCCAGGTGGTCCAATGCATTCTTCCTTCTTCCCACATAAAGGGTATTGCAGTCGGTCAGGAATACCCTGCCGCTTTGGGACCGGATTAAATCCACCAGGACCTTGGAGTAGTTGGCACGCAGGTAAGCCAGGTTTCCGGGCTCGCCAAAGTGAATCTTGATTGCAGTGTATTTGTTGTTAAAGTCAATATCCATCATGCCGGCTTTTTTTACCAGCCTCTCCAGCTTCTGCAGGAGATTTTCCGTAAGTGTAGTCCTCATGTTGGTGTAGTATACATTTGATACTGCCATGATGTCCTCCTTCTAAATCATTATCCCGTTTATTATACTTCAAACCCTGCATTTATTCAATCCTGTATGTGGGGACAAGGGCACCAAATTTTTTCGGGTGATCTTTTCCCGGATTCTTCGTACAAGTTTTACCACGGCGCCACAATATCATCGGCACAAACAGAAAAAGGACCCTGCGTTAAAGCAGGGCCTTCTGTACAGCTTCATCGTGCCGTGATGATGGAACCGGTTATATTCCTTTCAGCTTTTTCCGGTAAATCAGATAGGAATACACACTTGGAATCAGGACCATTGCCATGAAAACCAGGAAGAACAGGTATGCCAGATGAAAGAATCCCATAATCAGCATCAGTATGCCACCTGCTGTCCATACATATCCCGCCAGGCGGTGGGTCCTGTTCCAGTTATCCTCATCAGCCAGGGTCCACGGAAGTTTGATTCCCATGGTATAATTCTGTTTGCATTTGGGCAGGTAATTGCCTGCTGCCACAAACATCAATGCTATGGGGATGCTTATTACGCTTCCCACGTTGATTTCCATACCGATGCCGGACAGGACAATCACTAACTGGACCATCACCGCCAGCAGCACCACAAACCAGCGGGTAATCTGCTTCAGTTCCCTGGAACGGCTGATGTTTTCGTGTTTGGGATCAATCCGGTAAATAATATTCACCAGGACTGCCATGAGAAACATAAAGGCCGGTATGCCGAAAGCAGCCATATTGCGGCTGGAGTAACCATCTGCCACATTGTCAAATCCCCAGTGGGTGGGAACCTGAGCCGGCAGGCGGTTATAAAAACAGATGGAAATGATAAAGGGCACAAGGGCCGTAAGCCAGTACATTATATCCCACTTGGAGATCTTCCTGTTATTTTTTTTCATGTTTGTCTTCCTCCATTAATGAATGCATCCAGGAAAGAACTTCCTGAAATACAGTGGTATTAAGCTCATAATAAATATATTTGCCCGATTTCCGGTCCTCTATAAGTCCCGCCTGCCTGAGTATGTTCAGGTGATGGGAAATAGTTGCTCCTGTTGTGTCAAAATGTTCCACAATCTGTCCTGCGGTCATGCTTCCCTGCTTTAACAGGTTAAGTATCTCGCGGCGGGTGGGGTCGGACAGGGCTTTGAATGTGTCACCGAAGGACATGGACAAAATTCCTCCTTTCGCTTTGCCTGATATTATGTATTTTTATCGTGAGGTGGGGGGCGGCTGTATGGGCGGCTGCAAATCCGGCTTCTGCTCATTTAGATATTTATACGTTTAGACGTTTAGATATTTATACGTTTAGACGTTTATCAAAATATCTAAATGTATAGTAACAAATTTTCCGGGATATGTCAAGAGGGAGGAAAGCATAATGCCCGCCGGACATCAGTCCCGGGCATATGTCTTTCCTCCCAAATAATCAGCAGCAGCCCTGCTGTCGTCTTATTTTTCCATTTCAACCGCCAGCTTCAAATTAGCCTTCTCATATTCATTGAACACGCCTGTGTCAAAGGAATCTGCGGGGTATTCCCCTGAATACCAGGTAAATGTGCTGAAAAAATCATTCCAGAAATCACTCTTGAAAATATATCCATGGCGGGCATAAATCTCGTTGCGGAATACCGCTGTCAGTTCCGGTCTCCAGCTAATCTGCTCCATTTCCTCCATGGAATAATATCTGGCATCGGAATCAAATACAGGAGTACCATAGTCATCAGGCACTGCCCCCGCAGGATATATGCCTGTGCCGCCTTCCTCAACCTCCATTTTGTAAGCCGATATAACGTAATGCAGGGCTTCTGCCGTAGGGGCTTTTGCATCCTCTTTATAGGCGCCATGGTAATCCCATATGATTTCATTGGATAAAAACTGATATCCCTTGGACACCTGCTTCAGGGTTACAATGCTTTCCAGATTAAACTGGCTGTATCCGTCGGAAAGACACCGTATCCTGTATATCCCGCCATCCTTCTCGCCGCTGGGGCAGAAGAAACTTCTTATGTTGGTATCGCCGTGTTCCGCATAATACCGGTCATAGGGGGCCAGGTAAATCCACCCAATCCCTGTTTTCATCTGTTCCAGCGTCAGTCCGGTTTTCTCTGTGAGAAACCCGTTCATCTGCTCCGTACCCAGCCTCACCAGGTCTGTGTAAAGCTCCGGCTGTCCAACGGTTTTCAGGTACACTTCCCTTTCTTCCTCTGTTAACGGAGACTGTTCCAGGCCGGCTCCGGAATAAAACACTTCATTCAGGTTTATATATTCCGGGCTCCCGTAGTCTGACATAAGAAATCCGTAGTTGTCGATCCGGTTCAGATATTTTTCAAAACCGCGCAGCTCCTCTTCCGTCAAAACCCGCCTTGGTTCATCTTCCCAGGGTTGGTCTGCGTCATGATCCGGGACAGAGGAACTGTCCGGCTCCCTGTTGCCTTCCTGGCTGCCAAAGCTCTCCGGCTCCCCGTTACCTTCCTGGCTGCCCAAGCTGTCCGGTGCGCTGGTATTATCCTGCATCCCATGATTTTCCGCGCCTGCCCCGGTATTACTTATATGACTCCCTGTATCTGCACGGCATGCCGCCAGACCCAGCATTGCTGACAGGATAACCATGGCCAGCACGCCTTTTAGGCATCTGGTTATGATACGCTGCTTTTTAATCCATTTCATGAAACATTGCCCTCCTTACTGCCTCTGCTCTCATCTTTTTTCCTGACCGACGCTGCCTTATAGGCCCGCTTTGCCTCATACATGGATTCGTCTGCATGTTTTAGCAGGCAGGCTGTATCGGTGCCGTCCTCAGGATAAAAGGCGTATCCGTCCGAAAAACGCACTTGTATGCGTTCTCCGTTATCCAGCTCCGCCGTACATGTTTCCATGGTTTTTCTAAGCCCGGCCTCATATTCCATCAATTGGTTTCGTGAACTGCATTTATATAGGAACAGCGCAAACTCGTCCCCGCTGAGACGGGCTGCAATGCAGTTATTCCAGCCGCAGCCTTTAAGCAGGCCCGCAATGGCTGTCAGATAACGGTCCCCATTTTCATGGCCGTACTTGTCATTGACCTGTTTCAGGTTATCCGCGTCGGCCATGAGCATCATGCCGTGCTCTAACTGCTCCGGCTCCCTGAGCAGCTGTTCCATATGGCGGTAAAATGCCCTTCTGTTGTACATGCCTGTCAACAGATCAATGTCCCGCTCACGCTCAATCTGCTTCTTTTCCATAATATCATCTGTCACATCCGCAATCATGCCCAGCACACTGTTCTCCCGCTCAAAGGACTCCAGGCGTATATAGCGCAAATCAGCGCCTTCCAGCCGGTAGATTCTCTCTTCCCGCTCCACCGGACGGCTTCTCAGGGTATCCAGCTTTTGCTCGAATAAGCAGTGGTCTGCCAGAAGCTCCTCTGCTTCCTGGTCCTTAAGCCTGAGTATGCCTGCCAGACGGCTGGTCGCCATGACACGCTTCATATCCCGGTTATATTCATATACGCCTATGGGAACCCTGACCATCTCCAGAATTTTTGATATCTTGTTGGTAGTATCCAAAAGACTCTCTACCATTTTGTTGATTTGGAAGCTCAGTTCCCTGAATTCCGGCGTGCTGTCCACCTCTACCCTGGTGTCCAGATTTCCCCTTGTTATTTTTGCCAGCTTGTTGTGTATGGAGGATATTCCTTCCAGTATATAGCGGTCCATGTCTTTGGAGATAAAGGTGATCATCAGCAGGGACAGTCCGATGAGGTATGCTGCCACCATAAGGGTGCTTCTGTTTACCTCCCGGTACAGTGAGGCGCTGGTAGTGGACATACCCAGTATAACGGAATTGCTCTTTCCAAAGACACAGTAGCTGTCCTTCTGGTTTAACACTGCCCTGACTCCCCGACTGGTGACGGACATCTGGTCCGGGTGAAGGCCTATATCCTGTATTTGTTTTCCCACCAGTGTTTCATCTGTGGAGCCCAGTATGGTTTCGCTCTCAGGATCTATGGCGTATACGGTGGAATCCTTTTCTGATGTAACCAGGGAGAATATGTAGGACAGCTCAGTCAGCTTCATGGAATCCAAAACCGTTGTCGGCTCTAAGCCTACCTGTATAATGCCCTTTCGGTCTTCACGCCAGACCGCCGCATACTGCATCAGCTTTCCCTCTGCTGTGTTAGGGGTTATGTCCTGGCACATCTGGAGATCATAGTTCTCTAACATTGGCAGGAAAAACTGCATTTGCTGCCCGGAGTTAAAGTTAAGGCCAAAATATTTGGGCTCGGATCCAGCGTATAGATTGCCTTTTGTGTCAAATAAGTGGAACTCGTCTACCTGCAGCAGGCGGGCTATCTTTTCCATTTCCTGCTGGTCTCCCGTAACCTGGGGACGGTCCTGCAGGATGTAGGCGATTGCTTTGGCCCGGATAAAACATTGCTCTTTCAGGTTTTCTCTTTCTTTTTCTGCCTCTTTTTCGTTTTGGTCCAGTATCTGGCCTACCTGCCAGAACATTTCCTGGGCGCTGGTATACATTTCGTTTTGGGCATTATGGATTTCTATGTAATAGTTGATGAGGAGGGTAGTCAGCATGGCTGTCAGGATTACGATGCATAGCCGCTTGCGGATAATCTGCTTCATTTGGGGGAGCCCTCCTTTTCTTTGGATGGTTGGGATTTGGGGGTGGTGGATGAGGGGTGGGTGGGTGATGGGGTGGGTGGGTGATAGTGCTCTGAGTTAT